>Ga0265297_10000738_pt1 | contig 90754 bp, 148 predicted proteins | sample Munlanlwell13791_FD_192502 | JGI IMG/M metagenome (GOLD analysis project Ga0265297, IMG submission 192502) | Leachate microbial communities from a municipal landfill in Southern Ontario, Canada - Leachate well 137-91 | ecosystem: Engineered > Solid waste > Landfill > Unclassified | place... | reverse complement strand
CCAGGGATTTCGAACACAGTATCAAAATTATAACCAAATTTATCCTCAATATGTCTTATTCTGCGGTCATATGCACTAGATACAATTTGAGATGTATTTGTTAAATTTGCAATTTCAACAGTAGTTAATGCTGGAATGAAATGCTTAAAAATTTTGCCTCCAACTTTATAGTGAAAGTAATAGCCTTTTGTTTTATTATTTTTTATTAACATGATTTTACATTTTTATATAAATATTAAATAAATTGTTTTTTTATCTTTATTTAAATTATTTATAAAGAAAATAAAAGCAATTGAAATATTTAAGTGGCAATTATTGTAACTGTATTGTTGCCAGTTAATGACATTATACTAGAATTCCCGCTAGCAAGAAGAATTTGCGGTATTGTTAATGTTATTATATTACCTGATATATTATAAAAAACATTAGTTCCCATTGTTGTTACTGATGACAATGATATATTTGTTAATGCAGTACAATCGCCAAATGCAAAATTTCCAATTACTGTTGCTGATGGAAATGATATATTGGTCAAAGATGTACACCCATTAAATGCCTGAATATCTATTGATGTAACATTTTGCAATGATACATTATTTAAAGATGAGCAATTAAAGAAGGCGCTATTTCCAATTGTTGTTGTTTTTGGAATAGTCATAGTTGACAAATTTGTACATCCCAAAAATGCATTTTGCCCGATAGTTTCTACTAATGGAAAAAATATGTTAGTCAAAGATGCACAATTATAAAACATATTATCTTCAACTCTTGTTATAAGTGGAAACGATACAGCTGACAAAGAGATACAATTAGTAAATTGGCTTGTAGTTGATGCCGTTACCATTGGAAATAATGCCGTAACCAAAGATGCACATCCCTGAAATGATGCTCCACCAATTGTTATTACTGATTGAGATGCTACATTTTTTAATGAAGTACAGCTGTTAAATGAATTTTCTCCTATAATTGTTGTTGAAGATAATGATGGCATTTCAGGCAATGAAGTACATCCGTAAAATGCAAAATCTTTTATTTCTACTAATATAGGAGATGATACATTTATCAAAGAAGTACATCCATAGAATTGACTATTTGTAAATGCTGTAATTAATGGAAATGATACACCAGTTAAAGATGTACAAGAATGAAACATACTGGTACCAAATATTGTTGTTACTGGTAATGAAATATTTTTTAAAGACGTACAACTATTAAATATTTCATTTCCAAATGTTGTTGCCATTGGTAATGAAATACTTTTTAAAGATGTACAATTTTTAAAGACTTGATTTCCAAATGTTGTTGCCATTGGTAATGAAATGTTGGTTAAATTTTCACATCCATAAAACGTATTGGCTTCTATTGTTGTTGTTTTTGGAAAAAATGTATTAGACAAGGAACTGCATAAAAAGAAAGCGTATTCTTTAAGCGTTACTACTGATGGGAAAGAAACTCCAGTTAAAGAACTGCAAGAGTCAAATGCGTCTGCACCAATTTCTGTAACGAAAGGACTATCAATGGCAGATATAATATCTGTATTTCCATAAAATAGTTCTGTTTTAAGTTTTAAAGAAGCGGGACCATAAAATATTACAGAATTGTTATCAATTTCTATATTATCAAATGATTTATCTGAAATCGCAGGATTTGTTGCATCAAAATATGTATTCCACCCAGTAACAGAAGAAGCTGGGGTTACTGGGCTATTTGAAATATTATTAAAAGAAATTTTAAAGTTATTAATTTTAAATAGACTTTCAATAATTGCTTCTGTAGTAATTTCTGCCATATTATATGTTGAAATTCCTGTAACATTTCCAGAAACATCTGCGATTCTATCTATGGAATTTATAAGTAATTTATTAAGATGATATCCAGAAATCGCCGACATAGTAAAAGTTTTATTTCCTTTTATCGAGCTAAATATTGGATTTATATCGTGGTTTCCAGAAATAGACAAATTATAAGTAGATGTTGCACTCGTTTCTCCTGAAACATTATTTATATTTTCTATAGAATCAATTAAAAAACTTGACAGATAATTATATGAACCAGAATCAATTGAAGTTCCGCTTGGAGATATTGTTCCTCCAGAATTACCTTGAGTTAATGCTGTTAAAGTAATTGTAGCAGCACTTGCTGTCATTGTAAATAATTGGCTTGGGGTAGAAGCGCTTGTTGCAAAATTAGGAACAACAGTATGCGGCGCTGATATATTAAAAAATTCATATATTGTTGAGGAACTAATATTTCCAGTTACAGCACTAACAAAATTAATTCCATCTATTAAAAATGTGTCTAAATAATGAAATACATAAGAGCTTATTGAATTTCCACTTGGTGAAATAGTTCCATAGATGGGGTTTGTTGTGTGCGCAGTTATTATAAAATTGGCATCTTCATTTGGAGTCATTGTATATTTTAAATTTTCTCCTTTTGCTATTTTTGTAATTCCAAGTGGACTAATTGTTCCAAATGCTGAAGTCGATGAAACTATAGAAAAGCTAGGAAAATCTGGGTCTCCAGGGATTTCGAATACAGTATCAAAATTATAGCCAAATTTATCTTCAATATGTCTTATTCTGCGGTCATATGTGTTGGATACAATTTGAAATATATTGATTAAGTCAATTATTTCAACGGTTGCTAATGCTGGTATAAAATATTTAAAATTTTTACCTTCAACTTTATAATGAAAATAATGTCCTTTTGTTTTGTTGTTTTTTATTAGCATAACTCTAATTTTGCACTTTTATATAAATATTAAATAAATTGTTTTTTATATTTCTTTGAAATATTTATATTAAAATTAAATTTATATGGAAGGGGTTTTTTATCACGGTTCAGATTCTAAAATACAAAAATTTTCAGATGAGTTTGCTGGGAAAATTGGAGCAATTAATGCTGAAGGTCCTGGAATATATTTTACAAATTCAAAAAAGAATGCAGCAATGTGGGGCAAACTTACATATACCGTATATTTAAGACCAAGAAAAGTTATTTCCAATACAAAAACAGCTTCGCAAGCAAACAGAAAAGACATGAAGAAGTTTTTGGATATGATAAATAATGAAGATTATGTAAATAACCGTAGCCCAAATATAAAAACTGACAAAATAATGGCTATAAATGCAGCTATTGATTATTCTGATACAGAATATGAAGCATGGCATTCATTAAGAGCAGAGCAATATAACGGAGCACCTCAACAATTTATGAGAGCAATGTCGAAGCTTGGTTACGATGCTACATTATTATATAAAAAAGATTTTGAGTTCAATGATGTTGATAAGGTATATCATTGTATTGTTTATAATCCAGAAATTGTAGAGATTACAAATGTTGAAAGGAATAATAATGTTGAAGAAATAGTAAGAAAATCTGTTAAGAAAATAATAAATGAGATTGTAAATAAAAAAAAATAATTAAAAAAATTTGGTTTTTATGTAACTTTTTTCGTACCTTTGCGTATAAATTACAAAATAAAGATTTTTTTTAACTATTTACTATTAAATAACAATAAAAAATGAAAAAAATGTCATTGTGTTTATGTCTCTTACTACCAGGTTGCTCTCAAAGCAGGTTGAATGGGATATTTTTGCATAAATGATAAAATAACTCATAAATTCCTAAAACGGGAGCGGTCTTAAAAAACTTGCTCCCGTTTTTTTTGTTCTTTAACATTTTGAAAATATAATTTAGGTGGCCATTAAAAGAGTTTCATCGTGGCGAAACTGGTTTACGCAATTGTCTCAAAAACAATCTTCCCTAATAGGAAAAGAGGTTCAAATCCTCCAGGAGAGAAATATCCGACACTCTTTTTGCTTTTCCCCTAATTTTTTATATGCCTCTGTGATGAAACTGGTAGTACATGAAGGGCTTAAAACCCTTTGCACCGTGAGGGGCGTGCGAGTTCGACTCTCGCCAGAGGTACAAATTTGGTTAGATGCCTGAGTCTGGTCTAAAGGGATAGTCTGCAAAACTATTATTCTGAAAAGAGCGTGGGTTCAAATCCCACTCTAACCTCAAAATGCGGATGTGGTGGAATTGGTAGACACGCAAGTCCTAGAAACTTGTGTCGAGAGACATGGGGGTTCGAATCCCCCCATCCGCACAATGGCTCAGTGATGAAATTGGCAGTACATGCAACATTCAAAATGTTGTGGAGAAATCCATGTCGGTTCAAGTCCGACCTGAGCTACTAAAATAAGTCCTTTAAAATTAAGTTGCCTAAATTTTGTCGGACATTTGTTTTTTTTTACATATTTATAATAAAATTATAAATATGGTGTGGAAAAAAGAAGAAATTGAAGTTGCAATAAATTTGTTTGAAAATGGTAAAAATTTTAAACAAATAGGAAAATTAATTGGGAAATCACAAGGGGCAGTTACAAAAAAACTTAATCGTCTTGGTTATAAATATTGGGACGATGATGCAGTTATTGATAGAGAAACAAAAAACGTTGACTTAGAAAATAATTGCAAATGTAAGTATAAGTATTTAGAGTGGGAAAGTATATGTAAAGATTATGAAAATGGAATGTCGCAAAGAGATTTAATGATAAAATACAAACTACCATATCAAGCACTAAAGTGGGGTAAAGATAATGAAAAAATAAAATTTAGGAATAATTACGAAGCAATTATACTTGCAATAAAACAAGGAAAAATGTTGTGGCGTACTTCTAAAAAAACGGGAATAGAAAGATATAGGCAACTATGTGAATTTAAGTTTGGGATTAAAAATTTTCCAGAATATTTTAATTTTAAATTAATAGAAAATTATGGATGGTACAAAGCAAAAAACAATGGGAACAATTTAAATGGAGTAAGCAGAGACCATATGTATTCAATAAATGATGGATTTTTAAACGGAATACATCCTATAATAATTAGTCATCCAGCAAATTGCGAACTTATGCCACAACAAATGAATTCAAAAAAAAATGCTAAATCTTCTATTTCTTTAGAGAAATTATTAGAAAAAATTAAAATATTTGAAAATGTATATAAAACTAAAAACAAAGATGATGTTTTTGAAGAAATTCATAAGATGGAGATTGGGATTAAAACAGAATTAAATTTATTTTATAAAGGAAGCGATACCCAAAAGATAAACAAAAATTTATTAATAAAAGAAAATAAAGTTATATATTATTGTTCAAGATGCAAAAAAGAAACAAAAAAAAGAAGTAATGTGTGTGTAAAATGCTCTCAAATAAAGCAAAGAAGAGTTGAGCGCCCCCCATACGAACAATTACTTCAGGAAATAAAAGGAACATCTTATGTCGCTGTTGGAGAAAAATATGGAGTATCAGATAATGCAATAAGAAAGTGGATAAAAAATTATGAAAAAGAAATAAAATAAGTACAGCATGGGCAAATGCACAAGTAGAATGTCCATACTAATAAAAAAATGGCATCGTGGCGAAATTGGTTAGACGCAATACTTTGAGGGGGTATCGAGGAAACTCATGGGGATTCGACTTCCCCCGATGTCACAAATATTTAACTTGGACAAAAACTTGGACACTATGTCCAAGCTTGAAATATCCAGGTGATTTTTTTGATTATTGGCATTAAAATCTGAATGCTGCCAATATATAGTATTTTTTATCTGGAGAATCCAGATGAATTTTTTGTAACTTTTTTAAAAATTTTTTGAAACAAAAACATAAATTTCTCGTATAACATAGAAAAAGTTTATTATGTCAAAAATTTTAATTGAAGAATTACAAAAACTTTATAAAGTTTGTTCTTTGGACAGAGGTAAGACTCAAATTCTTAGTTCACTATCAGAATTAGGGACTTATAATGTTGATAAATATTTATCACACATTATAAAAATAAAATCTGGAGTTTATAAAGTTCCTGGATTTGACCCAACAAATAATCTTGAAATATTACTAGAAAATATTAGTAATTATACAAAATCATTAAAATATAATACTGAATTTTATAACCCTAGATTTAGGAAAGGATATTTTGAACGAATGGTTGTTATTGATTATATGAGAAAATTTGGTTTTGAACCTAGTTCTTCTGGTTTTTTTACAAATGCTATATTTTTTACATTAAAAAGAAAAACAATTTATCAAGGGAAAAGAGAAGAAATATGTATTTCTGTTGACGGTCTAGACTATGGGGCTTGTGATGATAAACTTTCAGAGACTGTAACAATTACATTACATAACGGAGATGGGTCTTGGATTACAACAAATCCAATTCCAAGAAACCCAGATTATATTATTCCAGAAATTGACGCATTATTAAAACCATTATTTATTTTTGATAGTGTTAAAGACTTTTCTAAGTCAGAAGAATTGAAAATGAAGAATATTGAAGCAACCATGAAGACTTTAATGAATGATATGTCAATACAATCTAAGGATTATAAGGAAGAATTAAAAAAATCACTAAAAGAGGTTCTTGCTGTTTTAGAATAAATGTAACTTTTTTAAAAGTTTTACGTATATAATTACAAATTTAGTTCCGTTATAAGATTATTCCGTGGGTTTCTCGAATCACCATTCAGATAAGTTTAGAATTAATTTTATACGTGCGTCATAGATGGGAATTAATTTTTAGTGGATGAAAGAAAATGCGCAGCGTTATTTGGCCACGACAAAACGAAAGTCCCCCGTATACGAGATACACGGGGGTTTTTTTTAAACGAAAAATAATAAAATGAAAAAATTCAGCCCCTGCGATATTTGTGTAGATAAGAAATGTCCAACAAATGGAAAATGTAATTGTAAAACTTGTAAAAATAAAGGTGAATGTCAAAAATATCGGGGGCTTTATGCTACTATAAGGATTACAACAAAATGTACTCAAAAATGTACTCATTGTTGTTTTTCATGTTCTCCAGATTCAAAAGACATGATGACAATAGAAACAGCAAAAAATATTGCTTTATTTATTAAAAACAATGGTATTTCTAATATAAATTTAATGGGAGGAGAAATATTTTGTAATCCTGATTATAAAGAAATTCTTTCTATATTAATTCCATCAGCAGAAAGAGCTAGGTTAGTAACAAATTCAGACTGGGTGAAACACGATAAATCTTTTGCCGAGTTTATTTCTAAATTCAAAAATATTCACTTGGCCTTGTCAAATGACAAATACCATACAAACAAATATGTTGGTAAAGCTCAAAAAATATTAAAAGAAAAAAGGGTGCTACATATTGTGCCTTGCAAAGATGTTGTTAATGAAGATTCTATTGTTCCCATAGGAAGGGCTGAATTTGAATATAGCGTTTACTCTTCCATGGGTTGTTATTGTCATAATCCAGAACATTTTTATAATTTTCTTATTGATGAATTGGGTGAAATTTACAAATGTGGAATGGGTGTTTGGAACTACGCTAATATAAATGATTATATAAATGGAGGTTTCAGAGAACGGTTTAAATATTTTAATAAAGTTTTTTATAAAACATTCATATTAAATTGTGCTTCTTGTATAAGAGCATATAATTCTCCAAGATAAAAAGCAATAATTAGGTTTTTTCTTCTATTTATATAGAAAATAAATATCATGGATTTAGATAAAATTGTTCGTAAAAAAATCAGTAATATTATAAAAGAGTCAATACTTTCTGAAAAAACTTTTGAAGCAGATGTTAATGCTTATAGTGAAAAAACAGGTAAAGATTATATAGTATATGGAATAATGAACTATGAATCACCAGATGAATTTTCAGAAGGTAGTGGAAGGTCTGTTAAAGTATATAAAATTGTATCAAATGATGGTGCAGTTATTACAAATGTACCTGAAATGGATGAAATTTTTACAAAAGATGATTGGAAAGTAATTTTTGATGAATTAGAGAATAAACTTAATAAGCAAGCAGATAGCTACGAAAATCAAGGGAATGAATTAAATCTAGATAATTTAGATGAAAATTTAGCTGTAGATGTTAATAGGAAAAAAGGAATTAAAGAATATATCCAAGAAGAAATTTTAAAATTTCATCAAAAAACATTATTAGAATTAAAAAAGATACAAATTGAAAATGAATTAAAAATATTAAAAGAAAATATTTAAGATAACATTAAACATATATAATTTAAATAAAACATCACTTTTTGTGGTGTTTTTTGTTTATTTTAAATTTTATGTTTTATATATTTATATAAAAAACAAAACAACTATGATAAAACATTTAACAAAAGAAGAATTTGAACAGAAAGTTACAAACTTCAGTAATGACCCAAATTGGAAATTTGAAGGTGAAAAACCTATAATTATAAAATTTTCTGCAAAATGGTGTGTACCATGCAAAATGCTAACTCCAATACTAGAAGAAATTCAAAAAGAATATGAAAATAAAATTAAAATTTATGAAGTAGATACTGATGATGAATTAGAATTACCTATGGTATTTAATATTAGAAGCGTACCAACTATGGTATTTTTTCCAATAGGAAAAAATTTCTTTATAAAGATTGGAATGATGCCAGCTAGTGCGTTAAAAAAAGTAATAGAGGACGAATTACTTTAATAAATAAGTTTACTATTTTTTATGTCTCTGTTTATATGAGAATCTAAAGGTTGTAAATTAGTATAATGATTTAATTTTATTATATCATCTATAGATTTTGCTGATGATATTGGAATGATGTGGTCTACATCCCATCCGTAATTAAATTGTCCATTATATAATCCTTTATTTTGCCAAGTCATCCACGATTCAAATTTAGATTCCAAGTATTGTTTAAAATATTCAAAAGAACATCCTAATATTTCAGATGTTTTACCACATTTTTTATTGTTTTTATATTTGAATGACATTTGTATAGAGCGTCTAGTATCACACTTTAATTTAAACAATGGGTCAGACAATTTTCTGTCTCTTATTTTTTTATTAAAAATATCTTTGTTGTCTTTTTTGTATTTTGCTTTCTTCTCTTTGTTTTTTGCATAGTACTCTTTATTATATTGTCTTCTACTTTCATTAATTTTTTCTCTATTTTTCTTTCTATATTCTTTTAGGTATGTTTTAAAATATTCTTTTATTTTTTCTTTGTGAGATTCTCTATATATCTTCCGATATTCTCTTTTTTCCTCTTCTGTTTTCATAGCTTTTTTATTTACTGATACTTTTCATATCTAATTCCATAAGAATTCTTATTCTTTTGTTCATTGAATATCCATTACTATCACAAAATAATTTAAACTGTTCTTTTAAACTTCGTTTCATTCGTATTGGCCATACAACATCTTTTTCTGCTTGTAGTTTTGTTTTCATGTTTGTATAATTAGTGTTATACATAAATATAATAAAATTTTATAAATTATAAAATAATTGAAAATATTTTCGTTTTCTATTGATATAAAATATTTTTTTGTTTATATTTATTTTTGAGTCTCGTTCTATGAGCATTGAGTCAAAATTTGACTTTTGAGCTGTTTAAATGGCAGTGATTATGTTTGTAGTATGAAAATTAAAAAATTAATAATTTAAAAAAAGGAGATTAAAATTATGAAAACAAATTCAGTAAGACCTGAAGCTTTTATTAGTATTAATAAAAACAGACAAAAAATTTACGGAAACACCGTATACCTAACAAACAATCAAGAATTCGAATTCGAATTTTTCAACCCGACAAAAGACAATCTTATGGTAAGAATATCCATCAATGGAAAACCTATTTCCAATAATGGATTGGTATTAAGGCCAGGTGTTCGTGGATGGGTTGAAAGATATATTGATGAAAATCGTAAATTCTTATTTGAAACCTATACTGTAGGTGGAAATTCAGAAACAGTAAAAAAAGCCATAGAAGATAATGGCAATATTAAAATAGAGTTTTTCAAAGAAAAAGCAAAAATAGTCCCTGTAAATTGGGCAATTACAAATATGCTAAATATGAATAAATTGCCTAAATATCGTAGCTCAACAGACTATTGTAGTTCTAACATTGACTATTCTGCTAATTCAAAATTATCAGATAAAGTAATTCCAAATTCTTTACATCGTTGTAGCGCAAGCTCTGAATACGAAGAAGAAAATTCTTTAAGCTTTAATAGTGAAGAAATGACAAGGGGTTTTGTAGGAAATCTTGATGCTGGTCTTAATAGAAAAATGAAAATGAGCAAATCAATTGAAACTGGAAGAGTGGAAAAAGGCTCAGAGTCTGACCAATATTTCAAAAGAATAGATATGGAATTTGAATATTTTCCATTTCATACAATTGAATATAAGCTAATGCCAATTTCAACAAAACCCGTAGAATTTAATGACCTTAAATTAAAATGCAAAAAATGTAGTGCAAAAATAAAGAGTAATTGGAAAATTTGCCCTATTTGTGGTAATCCAATTAATAATGAAAGTAAGTGCCCAAGATGCAAAACTGATGTAGAACCAGCTTGGAATATGTGCCCAATATGTGGGGAACCACTTAAATAGCATAACGAAACGAGACTCAAAATAAATAGCCCCTTCATAAAATGGAGGGGTTTTGTTTTTATTAGATTTATTTGTATATTTGTAAAAAAAATAAAATATATGAAAAAAAATAAAATTCCAAGAAAACAAAAAAAATGTTTAAAGAAAGCACAACCATTGATTTTCACTTGTTATGTGAATGTTGGCAATATGCCTTATGAAGATGTTAAAAAATATATGCAAAAAATGATGAACATACTAACCCCAAATAAAAAAATGACAAGAGAATTCATACATTACCTTATTCCAGTAAGAGACCAGGAAACGAGGATAGAATGTTTGAACCCAGTTAGAATAAATGGAAAATTTTTTGATATCATAACAAAACAACTTGAAGAAAATCAGAAAATAGTAGATGATATTGTAAAAGAATATAATAAAAACAAATAATTATGTCATATTCAGAAAATTCTTCATTAAAAAGATTTCAAGATGAAATAACACTTAAATGGAACCTTCAAAGGAAAAAAGATGGTTCTTTTGTTTCAGAAATATGGTTTGATAATCTTGGAACATGGTCAAGATATAATTTAGAAGAAGGAGAAATTTTTGGATGGGATGGACTTATATTTTTGGAGCCGCCAATAAAAACACCTAACAGTGCTTATCCATATAGTGTGAAGGCAAAGTGTTTACATTATTCTAGTGAAGGAGAATTGTTAGAAACTCATGAAGAAATAATTTGTGGAATTTGGGATGACAATAGTGAAAAAATAAATTTTGTTTCTTAACAAATAAAATTATAAAAATAATTATGGCAAATTGGGATAAAAGGTTTATGGACCTTGCTAGGCACATTTCTACTTGGAGTAAAGATACAAGTACTAAACTTGGTGCTGTTGTTGTTGATGATGATAATACTATATTAAGTGTTGGATATAATGGATTTTGCAGATGTGCAAATGATGAATTAAAAGAAAGATACGAAAGACCACAAAAATATCTTTATACAGAACATGCTGAGCGTAATTGTATATATAATGCTGTGAGGTCTGGAACTTCGCTTAAGGGAAGTAAAATGTATGTACCATTTTTTCCTTGTATAGATTGTGCTAGAGCAATAATTAATTCTGGGATTAAAACGCTTATTACATATGAACCAGACTTTGAGCATGAAAGATGGGGTGAGTCATTTAAAATTGCGTATGAAATGTTTAAAGAATGTGGGGTCAATGTTATAATATTTTCTGATGAATATGATGAATTTTATAAAGAGTTGGAATATTGTTTAAAACTTGAGTGGGATTATAAAGTTCCATCAGATTTTGCTCATTTTTTATCAGAAGATACTAAACAAGAAAACTGGAATCAAACATTACTTACAAAATTAAATCAAGCTGGGGCAAATATTCACCAAAAGAATATGAGATGTGGAGCAAATAAAGTAAGATGTGGAAAAGAAATATTTTCAATAATTCAAAGTTTTGAATATTTTGATAAATCTACAATGAGCCTAGGAACTAGATATGATATAATTATTGATAATAATATTCCAAAAGACGAAATTGTTGTTTATTATGATAGAAGACGCATATATTCTACTGCCATAACACATGACGATGAAGAATTAAAAAAAATACAAAAAGAAAAAGAAAAAAAAGAAAACTATGTATTAATAAAAATATTAAATTTTGAATAAAATGTAAAAGAGATATTTATTCCGACAAATGGAGAATCAAGATTAGAATTTATAAAAATATGAAAAAAGAAAAATCATTTCTTAAAAAATTTAACTGTAAAAAAGGAGATTTGGTGACAATACACGTATTGGAATCAAGAGATGATTCTGTACATTGCCTTCAAGCAGAACAAAAAGAAGAAGTTTTTTTAGATGATATTTGTTTTATGAATACATCCAAACGGAACATAGAACGACATGATAATTTTTATTATCCAGTTTTAAAATTGGATATGAAAAATGAAAAAATCATACAATTCAATTGGTTTCTTTTTTGGAAATTATACAAAAATGATGAATTAATATTGGAACATAAATACAAGAATATAAAAATCCTTGGTACATATAAGAAAGGGGAATTACAAAAAACAAGAAAAAAATGTTTAGAAATGCAAAAAATTAAAAAATTGAATTAAAAATGAAAAAATATTTAGAACGGTTTTGGTTTTATTAGGTTTAATAACCTAAAAATCCAAAATTAAATGAAAAAAGATGCTAGAAAATGTAAAAAACTCTTAGAAACAACAGTAAGCAGGCGTGAATATAATTTAAATCATAAAATTGAGGTACCTTACAATCATGAATGCTGTTTTTGTCCACATAGAAAAAGACCACATTGCAAAACTTGTAATAATACTTCGAGAACTATAAAAAGGAATTGGAAAAAATACAGAAAGTGGCAATGGAAATAAAATTGTTAATTATTTATAAGAAAATAAATCATGAGAAAAGGAAATAGTATTACCTCCATAAACTAAGCCGATTTCAAAGCTCTATTGAAATTGGCCATAACAAAAGGAGGTAATATGAAAAACATGAAGAGAGCTTTAAGAAGACATCAAAAAAACGTAAAATATATTGCACGTATTAAAAGATGGGCATCTGGGATAGATGTTCTTTATATAGATAAAGATAATCGAATTTATAATCCAACCTGGATTGAAATAAGAGAATTTGATGGAATATGTAAAAAATTGAAAACAATGTCAACAGTATGTAGTTGTTCAATGTGTGCCTATCTTAAATATGATAGACCACAGCAAAAAAGAATTAATAAAATGTTTTTAAATCTTGAATTAGAAAAATAAAAAAGGAGCTTTTGCTCCTTTTCTTTATTATAGTAATAACAGGTAGTTTAATTCCCCATTAAAATTGCTAAATGTTTTAAATAAATGTGTATGTGCTGCACCAATAGCAGTTTTAAACTCATCTAAAATCATATCCATCTTTTCTACGTTATTTGGATAATAAGCAGCACAATGGTCAGCTATTGATTTTTCCATATATGTTACTGTTGGAGCATGCCACACATTAAATCCAACTGATTGACTTTCTTTTGTTGGTTGTTTATCCATAACAAGGGCATATATTTTTTCACCTTTGTTTTTACCAAATTTTTTTTTAAATTCTTCTTCTATTAGCCTATTATATTCCTCTATTATATCAGATATTAATGCAAATATTAAGTTTTCAAATTTTGTATTAGACAAACTCATCAGGTCATATTCTTCAAGAAAATCTTTAGATTTTTTAGCAATAGTTTCTATTTTTACTTTCATAATGGTTTCATAAATCCAATTTCTATCACCCTGTTCAAATCCAAGTCTTTTTATTGTGTAATTTATTAAATATTCAGATTTGCTAAACAAATCCTTTTCAAATAATTTTATTTGTGTTAAAGGTTCTTTTTTATAAGCCTCTTGAGCTTTTCTCTTTCTTATTTCTAGAATTTTAAAAATTCCTGCAACTATTGTTGAAGTAATTGCGGCTGTTGCGCCTATAACTGATATTAAAACTTCATTTTCCATATACTTTTTTATAATAAATATATTTTTTTTTATCAAATTGTGTAGGAATATGAAAAAAAATTTGTATTTTTATAGTTTTAATTCATAAGTATCAAATTTTATGTTTTATAACTTTTTTTAATTAAAATCGTATAAGTTAAAAGATATTATAAAGACAAAAAATGCTATATAGAAAGAAATAAATTAGTAATTTAAAATATTATGGAAAAACATTGTGATAAATTTAATAAAATAACTGATGAAATGTTAAAACACTTTAATAAAGAAGATTCTAAATTTTCTTTAAAAAAAAGAGAAAAAGAAATAGAAAATTTTTTGTCTGAATTAAAAAAACTATGGATGACACATTCTAAAGAAAGATTTACGCAGATACTTTTTAATTATACTAAAATGGGGACTGCTTTTGATAAAGAGAAAGGACCTTGTATGGGATTAAAAGATTTTTTTTATTATAAAGATGAACACATTTTAAAAGATATTAAGAATAACGCAAAAGTAAATTAATTAATGTTAAACAAAAAAATAATTTTATGAACGATAACATGAATTACAATAAAAAGAAGCATCCTAAGTTTTTTATAGCTCTATTTGGCACATTTTTTAAAATGTTTGGCTGGATAAAAGTTAAAAATGTGCTTAATGGATTACTTAAAAAAACAGTACATGATAATAAAGTTCCTACTGATACAAAGCTTGATAATGCAATAGAAGAATTATCATTCGAAATGGAACATGTATGGCCTTTAGTTAATTTCATAATTAAAGAAAAAATTATGATTTTTTTTAGATATAAATTAAAAAAATTTCTTTTTAGGCTTTTCGTAATATGTATTATTGTGGCAATGGTTATTGGGATTTATAAGCTATATAATTTATATACACAGAAGCCTAAAATTGTATATTATGAAATTAAAAAGAAAAATGTTGATGACTTAATAATTAATACAGATACTATTTTTATTCCAGCAGAAAGGTCGTTTTTTACAAAAGATAATTTAGACTATTTTGCATCTGAAATGGATATAAAATATTGGTATTATGTAAGAAAACAAATCATTGTAGAGACAGGATTTACTTCTGAATCTTGTACAAAAGGATATAATTTGTTTGGAATGAAATTCCCTGGTAAACGTGAAACGACAGCTATTGGCGAACTGCTAGGACATGCAAAATTCAGGCATTGGGTTTATTCTTTATATGATTACAAATTATGGCAAGATTATAAATTAAAATCAACTCCAATGAAAAAGGGAGAAAGTTATCCACAATGGTTAGAAAGAATTGGATATGCTGAAGCTGATACTTATTTACAAGCACTAAGAAGTACAAATTGGTATATTTTTAAACCTGACACTAATTATTAATATTTAAATAACATGAAAGTAATAGTATATTGTGGAGAAACAGTTCAAATTAAATGCGATAAGCAATTACATCCTGTTTCAGAAGTGGTTAAAGCCGTAGGAGTTCTAGAATTGAATAAAGATTTGGTTGAAGTATATAGCAATAGCTCAGATTTTGTTTCTACAATAAAATATGTTGGTAAAGAAAAAAATATAGAAACTGAATTTTTTCTAAATGGGAAAAGTTGTGGTTCTGATATAGAGCCAATATTTGGAGATTTTAATAGAGCTCTGGACATGTTAGATAAATTATATACTGAATAATTTTATAATTTAGAAACTTTTATAAAAAAAATTCGTATATAATAGTATGAATAAAGAAATAGTTTTTGTGGCAGATATTGCAAATGACATAGATGATGTTATAGCAATAGAATTCTTGGCATTGGCGAATATGCTAAAATGTGTTGTTCTTGACGGTAAAAGTAGAGATTTGGTTCGAGAAAAAGAATTAGAAAAAATTGGTGTTACTTTTAAGGAAGAAATTCCAGAAAACACAAAAATTTTGTTCTGCGGTGGTGCATTAACAAAAATTAGCAAATTTGTAGAAACGAATGAAATTGATTTGCTGGTTGTAAATGGAGGATTTGCGGGTATTAATATTGTCAAAAAAGAAAATGTTTTAAACAAATTTAAAAACAAAGAAAAAGTTCGAACTTATAATTTTAATATGGATATTGATAGTGCTTTAAATGCTTTATCATCTAAAAATATTAAAGAAATAATTCTTGTTTCTAAAAATGTTTGTCACAGTGAATTAAATTGTGTTGGTGAAATTCATAATAATACATTTCTGGCAAAATACAGCTTAAACAAAGAAAAAAGACTTCATGATTTACTTATGGTAAAAGAAGGGGTGAATTATATTTTAAATGAAAAAATGTATTGTACATATGAAAATGTAATTCCTGTTTGTGAAAGAAAGTTTCCAGATAATATGAGCGTGTGGGGAAGTGAGCTTAATGAAAATAGTAATATTAAAATTTCAGTGGCATTTAATTATTTCAATACCATAGTAGTTTTTTCATGAAACTTTATTGATGCTTTGGTTTACAAGATTACAAAATTCTTCATATTTTTTATCTAATATAAAAATAAAATTGTACCCGTGTTCAATGCATGACTTTTGTTTTGATAAATTTTGAGATAAATACTTTTTATAATAATATTCACTTTTTATTTCTATTATTAAATTATAATTTTTAAAATAAAAGTCAGAATGATAAACTCGTGCTTTATTTTCATAAAAATATGGTATAGATATACCTTTTAAAACTTCAATATTGTTAGTGAAGCAATAATCTAAAAAATGATTTTCATATGTTCCTCTATAAAATAAATTTGTTTTTTCATGTAATTTTATTTTAAAGGCACTTTTTTGATTTTTTTCGAAAATTTCAAAGTTTTGCAATGGCGCCTTGACTTTGTATTTTTTAAAATTTGTTTCTGAGATTTTATCTTTTATTGTTTCACTTTGAGAAGGGTGTTTAACTCCAAAGTTTTTAATTGATGTGTTTTGTTTCTTTTGTATGGCTTCTGGTGTGCTACTTGGGTTTATATCCCCATATTTATTTTTTATTTTTTCATTATATGATTCGCTACCATATAACCCATAGTTACAGTCTCCGTGGTTTTTAATCAAAGTTTCTTTGTTTTTTTGAGGATTATTATAATGCGGGTCATTATATTTATTTTTTTTAGTTTGCTTAACTTTCTCTTGCACTTCTTTTGATTGACTTACATTATCAACTCCATATATTGCCTGTACTTTTGCTTTTTTATTTTCTTTCACCAATGGGATTTGACTTACATTAATGACATTAAAGTTTTCTAATAAATATTCTGTTGCTTTTAGTCTTCCACATACATTAGAACAAGAATATTTACATGTATTGTGTTTGGTACTGCGCAAATATTTAGAATAACGTATGCTTTGAATTTCCCCACAATAATCGCATTTGGCAACAACGGCGTTTTTTACTTTATTTGGCACATGATTTATTTGCACAAAAATTTTTTCATGTATTTTGCATATATATCCTAGTTTTGTATAATAGTCTCGTATTTCACTCGACCAAATTGTAACCTGAACGTGTGTCGTTAATAACATGTTATTTTTTATTTTGTTTATCGTGTTTGATTAATTGTATTATATATTGAGTCATTGACATATATTCATTATTTGAAATATTTTGCAAATATTCATACATCTCAATGGGAATTTGGAAATTGCATAATTTAAATCCTTTTTTTATTTTCATGTTACTTTATTTTTACTTTATTATAAATAGTAAAAAAAAACAAAAATAGCACTTTTTTGAAACTTTTTATGTATATTTGCGTACAAATTAAAAAAATAGATTTATGTATACAATTAAAGGAAAATACACAAGCGCATTAATTACAAATGATGAAATTGAAGAACAATGTATTAATCAAATAAACAGCATGATAAACCATGTTGCATTTGATAATCCTGTTGTAATTCAAGTTGATGCTCACGCTGGGAAAGGTTCTGTTGTAGGGTTTACGATGCCACTTGGAACTAAAGTAATACCTCAAACAATAGGTGTTGATATAGGATGCGCTGTTCTATCTGCTAATATCGGCGATAAACTACCTATCACTTTAAAAGAATTGGATGATAGAATTAGAAGAGATATTCCTATGGGGACTGATACTCATGAAAAATCATTTAAGATTAATTCTATTGATAAATTTTCATTTGATAAACACTTTCCATGGGATGAGTTAAATAATGAAATGCTGGCTTTTATAAGGGCTTATAATGCTAAATTTGGAACAGATTATTTATATAGTAAATATGAATATAAAAATTTTGGAGAATTATGCCAAAAAATTGGAATGAAACCAAATCGAGCAGAAATGTCTATTGGTACGCTCGGTGGCGGCAATCATTTTATAGAAGTTTCAAAATCAAGTGTTTATGGAAATGTTTGGGTAACAATTCACTCTGGGTCAAGAAATTTTGGCAAGATGGTTTGTGAATTTCATCAAAATATAGCAAAAGATACTTTAAGTGACAAAAGAAATGTAAAATTAAAAGATAAGATAGAATTTATAAACAAAAACACACAAGATAAAACAACAATTCCTTTACTAACGGAAAATGCAAAAAAAGAGCTTGGTCTTGATTTTAATTTTGATGTTAAAGGTATGGAATTTTTAGAAGATAAATGTGCCTTTGAATATCTTTTGGATATGGTAGTTGCCCAAAAATATGCACAATTTAATAGAAAAATGATGTTGAATATAGTGTGCCAAATATTAGGAGGGATTAATCCAGTTGACTCAATTGAAAGTGTTCATAATTATATTGATTTTAGAGATTTTATTATTCGCAAGGGTGCTATTCGTTCATATATTGGAGAAAAAATGATTGTGGCACTTAATATGAGAGATGGTTCTCTTGTTTGCGAAGGGAAGTCAAGTGCTGAATGGAATTACAGTTGTGGACATGGGGCTGGTAGAAAAATGAGTCGTTCCGCTGCAAAAGAAAATTTGGATTTAGATGAATTTAGAAAGCAGATGGAGGGAATTTACTCGACTTCTGTTGTAAAATCAACGCTTGATGAGGCCCCAAATGCGTATAAAAATGTTAATACAATTGAAAGGTTAAATTTTGATACTGCTACGGTTATTGACCGACTGGTGCCTATTTTAAATATTAAAGACAAGAACTCTGGTCCTTCTTTTAAAGAACGCAAAGAAGAAAAAAAGAGAAACAATGAAAGACAAGCGGCCAGAGAATTAAAACAAAAAAATCGTTAATTATGGAATGTAGCGAAAAATATTTAGAAGCAATTAGATTTGCAGCCTGGCAACATGCTTTGGCGGAATATGATGGCAGGCCTTATTATAGTCATTTTAAAGATGGCGAACAGGTTTTGAGAGACCACAATGAATATGATGAGGAATCAGCAATACAATTTAATTTGCATGACGTACTTGAAGGAACCGATTTGTCTTATGGAACCATTAAAAAACTGTTTGGATTTGTTATTGCTGAGGTGGTTTATTTATGTACAGATAACAAAGGTAGAACTAGAGATGACAGAAAAGACCAAAGATTTTATGATGAAATAAAACAAAGTGAATTAAGACTTCAGGCAACAAAAATAAAAGTTGCAGATAGACTTGCTAATGCTAGACGTTCTATAAAGAATAAGCATTCAATGGGAGAAAAGTATATAAAGGAATATCCCCATTTTAAAGAAGAACTGTATGTTCTTGGTCACATAGAATCTATGTGGAAAGAGCTTGATGAATTAATGAAAGGTCAATAAAATGGAAGTTAAAGATATAGTCTGTAGTTTAAGGTTTTCTAAAGCACTAAAAAAACTTGGGGTTGAACAAGTATCAAGTATTTTTGTATATCCAACAAAACAAGGAACGGAGAAAGGGTTTAGCAATTCTCCTGCATTATTTTCAAAATTAAATGAAGAGCTTGATGGAATTTTGCGTTACAGAAATGTCAAGGAAAATCAATGGTTTTTTATATCTACTTTTACAGCAGAAGAGCTATTAAAAATTCTTCCAAAAGAAATAAAGCATAATCATAATAACCATTCTTCTTACTATTTGTGCATGGGATATAGCTCAGTAGACAATATTCCAGTTGTGTGGTACGAAGATAATGATTTGTTTGGGCCAGATGAAACTTTGGTTTCAAAATCAGATGAAATGCTGGTCAATGCCCTAGCAAAACTTTTAATATGGTTGCTTAAAAACGAAAAAATAACTTTAGAAGAAAAGAAGGTTCCAGAAAAGAAGAAAAAAAAGTCAAAAAACGGAATTCCTGAAGAACGGATAGTTTTTACTAGAGTACCACAAAGATTTTACAGTTTTGTGCATAAATGCTGGGTCATAAAAAAAGAAATTATAATAGACGGGAACTGGTATGATTGTGATTTGGTCAATGAGTCCACAGGTGAAATAATTGAAACAGTTTCAGAAACAACCCGCGCAAGATTAGGGACAAGATTGTTGTCATATGTTAACAACCCAAAAATGTTTTAAATATGGAAAACTACCTGGCAAATAGCAAAAAATATAACAAAATGCTTTACAAATATATGGGATATGATGGTAAAGATGTTGATTATAAAGATTTTTGCCCCCACGACCCAACACTCGGATTTGAAATTCTAAGATGGATGTTTCACAAGATAAATCATAACCCAAAAGAAGGATATAAGATGAAGGTGATTCTAACTATGAGAGATGACGAATCTGAGGTTTTTATCCAGCAGTGGCATGATACATCAAAACGAGATGGATACATTAACATAGTGCATTGTAAAGAGGTTTGTGAATTAAAAAAAGAAGAAGTTAGCAAAGAGATTTATCATGACGCAATATTGCAAGTTTCTCATAGGGCGGCTTATAATGCTTGTGTCGATTATTTAATAAAAACAACTTAAATAGATTTATATCATGGAAAACGAAAAAGATTGCAAAGTAATTGATATCAATAAACAAAACAGTATTGATTCATTAATCGCAGAATTGGAAGAGCTTACAGACCCAAATGGCATTCATTTCAGCCAAGAGATATTTGATGAAAAGGATGAAATTAGAGCAAAAATCTTAAGTGGACAAATAATATTTGAATAATATGGAAACAACTTTAATACAACGAGGAAAATTTAATGATAGGGATTATAAGACAGGAATAGATTCTATTGTTAAGTTTGATTATATGGGAAGTTCAGAATTTGAGTGGGGCGCGCTTCCAGACTCATTGGATAGAATACGCAAAAACATAAATGAATATACCTACCTGGATGTTCCCATTAAAGATAAAGTAGTGTCGGTATTTTGCAAAGAAAGTCAAAAAAGCGATATTAAATTATATTTAACCGAGCTTTCTGAGGGTAAGTGGCATTTGCAAGAATATTCTGACTTTGACAATTGGATTAATCCAACTGAGTATAGCAAAAACAAAGATGTTAGTTTTTGGTGGGATATAGCCAATGATGTAATGTTTTGGAAGAAGAGCGTTGAGTTTGAAACAAAATTCAAATCAATTATCAACAAAAAACCAGAGGAAAAATCATGATTTCAAAAATTAAAAAGTTTTTCTCAAGAAAAAAGCCACAAGAAGCAGCTATTGAGGTTAAAGTAAAAAAAGATTTCAATATTGATGAATTTAATGAATGGTTTAAAACTGAGTTTAGTGGATATGATGGCAAAAAAGGTGCTCCTGGTATATTTTTGAGATTGGATAAGTTCTCGCCTCATTGGGTAAAATCCTATCTTGAGTATATTGGGCAGGAACCTACCACGGAAGAAACTCTTCATTATTATGATATTATTAGAGAAGATTGGTTAAAAAAGATTTATTCAAAATAATTTTAAAAAATATTTGTTTTTCTGTAACTTTTTTTATACATTTGCGTATAAATTATAAAAAAAGAAAATTTTTAACTATTTAAATAAAAGAAACAATATAATGAAAAATTTATCTTACATATTTCGCCAATTTTTCTTTCAGTTTTTTGTGCAACAAAGGACCTTGGGCGTGCTATGTAGTTAAATAAAAATATACATTTAATACTAAACCCCCAGGTCATAGAAAAAGATTGTGGGGGTTTTTTATTTTGTGAAGTTCTTTAATATATTACTCTGTAGTGCAATTGGTTTAACACGTCTCACTTTGACTGAGAAGACTAAAGGTTCAAGTCCTTTCAGAGTAGCATAAATGTTCTTTGACATACTGTTGTTTAAAAAATATTCTCAAGTTTGGGAGGTGTATATAAACCTACCCCTGCTTCCTAGATTGAGAATATTATGGAGGCTAAGCTAATCTGGTGAAAGCGTATCCCTGAAGAGGATAAGAGTCAGGCCCGAAACCTGGAGTCTCCACAATTTAACATGTGACTGAATAAATAAAAAAGGTTCAATTCTATTTTTTTATACTATTTATAATAAAAAAGTATGGAAAAAGAAGAATTGGAAAAATTTGTTATTAGTGGTTTAAATAATACACAAATTGGAATAATCTATAATGTTAATAGAAACACTATTGCTAGAAGATTAAAAAAATTCAATATTTGTAGAGAAACAAAAAAGGCACATCCAAATTTAAAAGTTAATTTTTTTAAGAGTATAGATTCTAAAGAAAAAGCATATTGGCTTGGGTTTTTATATGCAGATGGATATATTTCTCCAACTAATAGTAGGGCAGTTATAGATTTATCGGAAAAAGACTACAATCAAGTTGAAAAATTTTGTGAAGTTGTTGGTGCAAATAAAGATAAGATAAGGAAAAGAACTCACCCCTGTGGAAGCAAATCAATATCTATAAGAATAACTAATAAGGAATTTGTGCGTCATATAGTTGATAAAGGTTGTATAAATGCAAAAAGTAAAATAATAAATTTACCAGAATTCAAAGATGAACTGTTAAATTTATCCTTTTTGTCTGGATATTATGATGGTGATGGGGATGCGAATTCTTGTGAGTTGTACTGTGGGTGTGAATCATTTTTAAATCAGATAAAAATAAAATATAATATTGAGTTTGATGTCAAAAAAAAGGAAAGAGTTTTTGTTTTAAATTTGGGGGCAGATTTCAAAAGAAAACTTATAAATAATTATTCAGAATGTATGGAAAGAAAAAAAAATACATTTAAAGGAGACAAGCGAAATAAGTTAAATGGAATTAATCCAAATATCGAACGTGGTATAAAAATAGAAAGGTTTAAAATAACCAAAGACGAACTTGAAGAGTTAATACAGAAATATCCATATACAAAAATAGGAGAAATGTTTGGAGTTAGCGGGAACTCAATTAAAAAAAGAGCAAAAAAATATGGACTACAACTTGAAAATAAATTAGGATATTGGACAAAAGTAAAATACAGCAAGGAAGTATAGCTCAGCGACAGAGCAGCGGATTGAATTCCCGTGTGTTCCAGTGTTTAACCCCTGGTGCTTCCACAAAACGGCTCTTTAGCTCAACTGAATAGAGCTCAACACTACGGATGTTGGGGTTGGGGGTTTGAATCCCTCAAGAGTCACATTTTACCACCATAGCCAAGCAAAGATACGAACTTTGTACTTGTAACTGGAGCTGAAATTGCGGGTTCGAGTCCTGTTGGTGGTTCTAGCTAAACATTTTGTCCTGTGGTGTAATTGGCAACACAGCTGATTCTGGTTCAGTTAAGTCGGGGTTCGAGTCCCTGCAGGACATCAATTTTGTTATATTAAAAAAAATTAGTATATTTACTAAAAAATAGTTGTATTATGAAAATGGTAAAAGAAAGGGGCTCAGCAGTTTTTTAAGTTTTAATTTTAAACTTAGAAACAATGAGTCACTCAAGAAAAAAGACCCCAATCTTTGGCATTGCATCAGGGTCTGAAAAAAAAGATAAAAGAGCAGCCAATAGAATATTTAGAAAAAGAACAAAAACTAAAATTTCTATGGGGCAATTTGAAAGGCTTCCTTTATATGTAAGAGAAATTATCGATGTTTGGTCAATGAACAAAGATGGAAAATGCTATTGGGTAGGAGGATTGACAGACGAAGGGGGGAAGGCAATGAGAAAATAAAAATTAAAATAATTTATTATTTTTGTTTTTCTCCTTTTTTATATATATTTATATAAAATTATAAATATATGACAGGAGATTTTGAATTAGTAAAAGATGGTTCATACAAAAAACTAAGAAAAAATAAGAATGGGTATGAATATTTCCTTAAAGGAGTTTGCGAGACGTGTGGGCAAGAATTTTTTAAAAGAAAGCATAAGCCAAACAAATTTTGTTCTCACAAGTGCTCTGATGAAGGGAAGAAAAACGACATTGTAGAAATTTTTTCAAGCAATACCCTTGATGTTTTGACTGGTTCACTACTTTCTGATGGTAGTTATAGAAAAACAAAAAACAACCAAAACTCCTCTTTTACACATCTTTGTAAATTTGAAGAATATATTGATTTTTTAATATCAGAGTTAGATTTTAAAGTTAAAAAAAACAAAGTGTTTGGCTATGGTAAATACAATAAAGGAAAAGAGTATTTTACTATATATTCGCAAGCAAATAGCGTATTTACAGGATTAAGAAATAAATGGTATCCAAATGGGAAAAAAATTGTTCCAAAAGATGTTGAATTAAATAGAACAGTGCTTTTGCATTGGTTTTTAGGAGATGGAACACTAGATAATCAAGATGGAGTGATATTTTGCAGTGATTCTTTTACTGAAACAGATAATATGTATTTAATTGATAAATTAAAAAAAATGGGATTTGATGCATATTTAAAAAAAGACAAAAATAGAATTGTTATTCCAAACAAGAGTGTTTTTGAATTTTTTAATTTTATAGGTGAAAGTCCAGTAGTTTGTTACAATCATAAATGGGATTCAAAAGTTCATGAAAGTTATTATGGAAGAGTTTGTAAATTTTGCGAAATCAAGTTTGATGCCAAACATAATCACAAAAAATATTGTTCAGATAATTGTCAAAAAAAACATTGGAAAATTATTAAAGATAAGAAAGAGGATTTAGCGCACAGTAAAATGTGAGGAAGTTCAGAGTACGTCATAAAGAAGGAATCAGGAGATTATAAATGTTAAAGCTGTTAGATTTGGCAAAAAGATAAAAAAGGTTTGTACTAAGCTAAGTAAACCAGAAACCTTGCAAGACCCGAATTATAATCGTTATTACTGGTGCAACGTCTATCAATAATAGGCAGCCAATGGGCGGCGTATAACTCAAACGGATTTAGAATGGGAACCTTCAATTCTATGATAATCGGGTAGAGGCTAACGGAGTGTTGACGTGTCAAGTACTTCAGATAAATGCTAAAATAAAACAGAACTCTGGCTACGCTCACCTTATCTTTTTATTTTCGGGAATATCGTCTAGTAGGTTTAAGGCACCAGATTTACATTCTGGTTATCGGGGGTCCAAATCCCTCTATTCCCACAGAAGTGTAGCTCAGTCTGATTTAAAGCATTGCTTTGACAGGGCAAGGGTCGTTGGTTTGAATCCAATCATTTCTACAAAGAAGCAAAGTTGGATAGCAGCGAAAGCTGTGAACGTGGTGTACACACTAGGTATGAGAATTCCTCCAACTCCCTGTTTTTTGTTTTTTATGTAACTTTTTTAAATATTTTTCGTATACAATAATAAAATTATTAATTAAAATTAAGTATTATGAAAAAGTTTATTATCATTATTGTTTGTTTGTTCACAGTTGCTGTAACATTTGCTCAAGCAAAAGCAGATGTTTCATCGAAAACCAATAAAGATAGTTCAAAAACACTAAAAGAGCCCCAAAAAGAAGAGCCAAAAGAGCCTATTAAAAAATTATTTGATACAACAACTATTAATGGTTGTATGGGATTAATTTTTGGTCAATCAAAAAGTAAAGTAAAACAAATAATGACATCTAAAGGCGGTATATTGGACACTAAATACTCGAAACCAGATGTCTTAATTTATGATAATATAAAATTTGCTACAAGAAAAACGAGTTTTGTTGCGTGTCATTTTACTAATGATAAATTATGTGAATGTGTAATATATATGAAAGCTGATTTAGAAAGTAATACGACAAATTTATATAATGTTATAAAAAATGAATTAAACAAAAAATATTATGAATCTGATGTTACTTTTGAACAATACAAATATCCATATGAAAAAGGTGATGGATTTACAGAAAATGCAATTTCACTTGGTAAAGCAACTTTCATAACATATTGGTTTGAAAATTCTTCTGAGCAATTTGGAGAAAATATTAACTTTGTAATATTAGAGATTACATCTGATATGTATATAAAAATATTATATCAAGATGCCGAATTAAGTAAAGGTGCTAAAGACAAAGAAGTACAAGAAAAGAATTTGGATTATTAAAAATAAACAAAAAACTATGAAAAAATTATTAATTGCTGTCGTTTTCGCATTTTTGGCATTAAATATAAATGCACAAACATTTGAATTTACAAGCATAGATTCAACCAAATTAACAAAATCAGAATGTTTTACTGTGTGTAAAACATGGGTCATTAATAATTTTAAAACAAACGCAGCTTTACAAATGGAAGACAAAGATGCGGGATTGATTATTGTTAAAGGAAATTTGAGTACATGGATTCAAAGTGGCTTAAGTAAATGTGAGTATGTGATTGATTTTAAATTAACGATTCAAATAAAAGATTATAAAACAAAGGTAACATTGTCTGATTTTTGGAATACCTATTCATATTGTGGAGGAAAATCCAATTCTTATGTTGGGGGCTCTTTAAATGATGAAAAGTCCGATTGTTTAATGACTAAAAAAATGTGGGCTGATATAAAAACACAGTCTGAAACTAAAGCAAAAGAGCTTTTAGAAAGTATTAAAACTGATATTAAAAATGGTAAAAAATCAGATAATTGGTAAAATTATTTTACATACTCCAACTCCCTGCTTCCTATTACAACAAATCAAAAATTATATATTATGGAAAATTTAAAGCACACCGTGGCAGAAATGATAAGGAACGACAATATGGCAGAGTACGAATGTTGCATTGGCTCCAATTTAATTTATAATTATATTGTTGAGAATAAAAAGTATACAATTTGTATTGATGCTAGTGATAGAGCTGATGTTGGTGATGGGGTATTTCATAAAAAAGAAAAGGTAATAACTTTGATGAGATGGATTAATAAAGCTATTAAAAATAATAATTTGAGATGGGAGCCAGTTCTAGATAGAGGAGAAGGTTTATAAATAAAAAGCTTCAGAAATTAGTTTCTGGAGCTTTTATTCTTTAAAAAATTCACAACAAATTCACTAGCTTTTTCAAATTCTACTTTTATAGATTGATTTTCTTCTTTAATATGTTTTTTTCTAAATCGTAATTCGAGTGCAGAAGCTTTATCATGAGAATGATTATAGCTTTTTTCTTTATATTCCATTATCATGCATTCTACAAACTCATGAATAACTGTTGCAGCAAAATCATTTGGCAAAAGATTACTATCAATCCATATTTCTCCTTCTGGGACATAAGCATATCTTCCTGGGTTACCACCACTGACAAAATCAATATCTATGTCTGTTCTTATTAAATCTCCATTTACTTCATATACATTATACAAGCCAATAAATTTACCAATATGTTTAATTTTAATTTTATCTATTAGATTTTTATTTAAATCGGATGCTTTATTTTTTCTATCTTTATAGTATTCCAATCTATCTTTTATATTGTAAGTCGTTTTTGGAGGAGTTGTAGACTCAAAGTTATCTGCTAATTTTTTAGCATCTTTTTCGCTTGTTAAATCTTCTTTCATAATTTTATTTCTTTTTTATAAAAATCTTTTTCCAAAATATTTCAAATATTAATCCATATAAAAATTTTATAATTATAAACATAATTATATCTATAATAAATAGGCTCCAAATTGTGTAATTTAAGAAAAAGATATAATTTATTCCAAGTACTATGGCAATATTAAAACATGATAGCATAATCATTTGAAAAAAATGCCAGGCATCTGTTAACCATGAAAAGACTGTTGTGCTTCCTAAGAATGCTGGACCTTTTGATGGGTCACAATTTTTGTATTTATTTTTCCAACTTATTAAAGGATTAAACCAATTTTCATGTTTTTTAAATTTAGAGAATACTGACTGATAGAATTTAAAAGATATTACATCCATTACAGCATCACTTATAGCTGCGATTATTAATAAAATGGCAATAATAATACAAGTTATCATTTTTCTTTTAAACTTCTTATTGGATTTATTATGCAAACGAAAATAATTACGAATAGAGCAAATATGGCTAAATATATTAATCCAGAATAAAATAGAATATTCCATATTACTGCACTACTATCACCATATTGAATACCCAAGGCACCTGTTATTGCTAAAATCATAAAGAATATTAATCTGGTTATATGGTGGAAAATCAGCATTTGCAATGCAGTTCCAAAAAACGTTTTGCAGTTTCTTTCTTTATATTTTTTAATTATTTCTAAAAATTTTTTCATGGGAATATCTTTACTATAAATATTAACTTTTTTTTATATTTTTCGTATAAAATATGTAATATAAACTTTATTTTGAAATATATGGAAAAACAAAGAAAATTAATATTAATAAAGAAGTTACCAAATTGTCCTAAAGGCAGAATATTTAAAGAAGATATTAATGGCAATTTTTATTACTCAATGACTGATGAAGAAGTCATTGAAGGTAAATTAAAAATGTATAATTTTACAAAAGAGGAAGTAATAAATAACCCAAAATGGTTTTTAAACACATATGCAATTTGTAACAAATAGCCAAAAAATACGTATAATTAAATAAAAATTTACACAATAAAATGGAATACAAAGGTAAAGTATATGCAAAAATCGGTGGAAAATACATCGAATGCACTGAAACAATTAATGATTTAGAGACAAAAATAGAACAACTTACCATTGTAAGGGAAGACAAAAATGGAAAGTCAATAAAGGAAGGGCAACGTTTCAAATTTAAATTTATGAGAGAACTTCATGAACACAAAGAATTAATTGGGTCATTTGATTGGAATGATGAAGAGTTGAGATATGAAATTGACATCTGGAATGATAATGATTATGTTTGTTTGTCATACGTTGGAAATGGGGTCATGTACGATTTTGAATTGCTTGCATAAAATAAATAATGATGGAAAAAATAACTATTTATAAATTTCAACTTGAATCCATAAAAGAAGCATTAAGGCTGGTCTCAAACACATATGGATGCGAAGATAAAAAAACTTGCATGGACAGGATGGTTGTACAAGCTGAAGAATATGCCAAAAATGCTCTTAATGGAGAAAAAGATAAAATTGTACGATATATTTAATAAAATTATTATAAAATATAACAATGAAAAAAAATAAAGAGTCCAATAAAAATGTGCTGGCTAGAACTACAATGTCGAAGCCATTAACGTTCGGAGAATTAAAAGTATACGAACATTTTGTAGATTTTCCAATAGATGGAGATGATAGTGGACATGGAGGATTTCGTAAGGGAGCTTATGTTTTTAAAAAGACAGAACCAATTCCAACAGAGTGGGAAGGCGTCTTTGAAAATGCTTTCAGGCTAATAGATGGAAACAGGTCTCATTTTTCAGACACAATGTTGGTATATAAAGTAATGCTATAATTATACTAGAAAATTTTAAAATACTTAAATATATGGGTTTAACTATAAATGATTTAGAAATAGGGCAATTTTACTATTATGGAAATTGTATTAGGAAATTCAAGTGTTTAGAAGTAAGAGAAGTAAAAAGTTTATTTAAAGACTATAAAAGAATGGAATATGAATTTCATAACCATGAAATGTATAAATTTAAAAAAAGTGTATTATAAGCATTTTTGATATTTATATTAATTGGCGCAATACTGTAAATTATGGAAAAACTTAGTAACATCAGAGAATTTGGAAGATATAAAAATATCCAAACAGGAAATGAATATAACATAAAAAAGGGAACTAATAAACAAAGAGGAACTGATTTGATATTTTACTTATACAGAGGCAAAAGACAATTCATTTCTGATAGGGATTTTAACTCAATCTATAAAAAAGTATAGTAGTATTGTGTCTAATAGTTACAAATAAACACAGTAAAAGATATGAAAGAACAAATATTAAAAATAGCAAAAGACCTTGAACAAGGTTGTATAACTGAAATAGAAGCACAAAACTTTTTATTGAGTTTATTTGGTATTATAAACCAGGTTTGTGACACGAATGATAAATTAGATTTTTTCGCTGGAATTTGCTGTGGTATTCCAGTTGCTTTTGTTGGGTCTGGCACTTGGCAATGTGAAATTTGTGAAAAATATCATACGCCACAACAAATGATGAAAAGTGAAATTGAAAGAATTAAACAAACTTGTTTATAACGGTTGGTCGTAATAGGTATGTAAAATTTACGGATATGATGCACGGAAAATGTAATTGTGGAAAAAAAGCAACAAGTGAATGGCTTATTCAAAGCAAGGGAACTGCTTGGACGATGAAATATTGTGATAAATGTAAATCTAAAAGAGAACAAGAAGGTTTAACAAAGATTTATGGCAAGTAAATTTTATTACCTATAATGGCTGCGTGTATGGAACGTTGTTTATGTATAACTTAATTAGAATTACAAACTTAAAAATTATTTACGATGAAAAATACGAAGAACAAACAGCAATGTGCTATACGTGATGTTAGCAACAGTGTTGATTTTTGGAAAGATGCACAGGAATTTTTAAAAAGTCAATTGCCTGATGACTTTCAACAAAAACTAGATAATTATGTAGCAAAAAAAGGCTATAATAGCAACGAATGTAGGCTTTTTAAAAGTATGCTTACTGAGGCGGTTGGTTTATATGGAAGTGTTATGGTCATAAAACATTGTTGCTAACGGTTCTCAGATATAACCAGTTTAGGAATTGAAATACAAAAACTTAAAATATGATAAAAAGATTATTAGAAAAACTTAACTTGATTAAATCACAGAAACCTAAATTGGTTATATCTGATGTTATAATCAGTACGGATAAATTGACGGAATATCAATTGGAAATACGAACTCGTTTAAGAGAAAAATTTAATGGCTTACAGATTGAAATTGTTAAGGGAGATAGATTAATGGTAAATGGTATTATTATAACTGGTGGTGTTTTAATTTGGGATTCAAGAAATCGAAAAGATTATGATAATGACATTAAATTTTTCTCAAATGAGATAAAGCTACAATATTTAGACTGGAGGAAGTTTTGATTATAACGGTTGAGTATATGAATAGTGGTGGTTCGGTGAGACTTCGAGTAGTAGGTTCGAGTCCTAAATTTCAGGTGAGACTTCGAGTAGGTGGTTCGACTCCACATCACCATTATTTATATACTTTGTTATAAAATCGTTTTAATGTTTTATAACGGTTACAGATATATTCAGTTTTCTTAATTAATAACACAAAAATTAAATAAAATGAAAGATGTAAATAAAAACATAGGAGTTGATGACTCAGATAAAAAATTGAATATATCTGATGTTAGTAGTAGTTTTACTAAGGATGATTTGCAAAGAGCATTTTCAGCAGGAGTTCAATTAGGCGCTGATTATGGTGAGGATGGCGAAAATAGCGTATATGAGGACTTTAATAAGTGGTTTGATAGTAAATTTGATTGTAAATAAAATTACTACTAACGGTTGAGTGTATGAGTAGTGTGGCTTTGCACATACTTTCAACTTATAGATAAATTAATTTAGCCACATTACTTATACACTTTGTTATAGGTATGTAAAATTTACGGGTTATGAAATTTATAAAAAAACAATTATTACGAAGTTGGAACATTATCAAACATTATTGGAAAAGTATGTTTTTTGAGTTCATTGATGAAATGGAATTTACGTTATTTGGTAAATATTTCATTGGTGGGATGATGGGTATATTGTTAATTTTTTGGACGGTAATAATAATTGTTTTTTTACCGATTATATTGATTAGCTTTAAATATGATGAAAGTATTGGAATGTAGGTAGTAAATTTTATTACCTATAACGGTTGGGTATATGTGTTGTACGCCTGACCATAAAGTTTTAAAATTAAGTACGACACTTCATTGGCGTATAACATATATACCTTGTTATGTGCCGTTAAACTTAGAAAGATATGGCTTATTATGACCACGGAGCAGCAATGGGGAAAAAAGAGTGTGCCGACAAGTATGCTGAATTAAAAAAACACATTACTTCAAAAGACGAAAGTGGTAAATTGAATGAATGGTTTTTGGCACACAAACACATAGTTGATTTGGAAAGCAAACTTCAACAACAGGAAAAGCAGATTGAGGAATACAGAAGTTTTTTCTCATTGATGCGGAAGCTATTACCAAGAGTGCCGTCAATTCACGATGTTATCGGTTAATGGCACATAACTCGTGGATAATCGCACTTTAGTCTATATCTTATTGTGTTAATTATCATAATTTTAAAGTATAGAATATGGTTTTTATAAAAGAGTTTCAAGGGTATTATTTCGAAAATAAAAAATTATATTCTAAATTTGGTAGGCAAATTAAATTAACTATTTTAAATTACACAAAAGGTTATTGGATGAATAAAAAATTTATTACTTTAAATAAAATGAAACAATTGACTTTTTATAAAAAAGAAATGTTACCATTTTAAATTAAACCAAGATATATGTTAATAAAATTATCAGAAATATTAAAACAACAAGGATTATTTAGCCAGGATATCAAAGCTAGACTAAAGAATAAACAAATTTCTATTAATGGAGAGAGTATTTCTGAAGATATTAATATTGACTGTTCTATTATTAAGAATACTAAAAAAGATGCAACTGGGCAAGTTTCTGGTTTGGCACCAAATCAAAATCCGATTGGCTTATATAATCATTTTATATCTTAAAAATTTTTTTATTTAATAATTTTTGTGTATTTTTGCCATTATGATTTATAAAGAAAAAATAACAAAAATTAGCAAACACTTATCTTATGTGTTGCGGCACAATCCATCTTCTATTGGAATAATATTGGATAAAAATGGATGGGCAGATGTAGATTTACTTATAAAAAAATCTCAAAACAAAATAGAATTCACATTTGAAGATTTAGAAGAAGTTGTAAAAACTTCTGATAAACAAAGATTTAAATTTAGTGATGATAAAAAGCTTATAAAAGCAAATCAGGGGCACTCAATAGAAGTGGATTTGCAATTATCAGCTATTATTCCTCCATTTAAATTATATCATGGCACAGCTCCAAGATTTATGCCTTCTATTATGAAAGAAGGGCTTAAAAAAATGAATAGACATCATGTTCATTTATATTCAGAAGAAAATATGAATAAAGCAAAAGACACAGGGTCAAGACACCAAAAAGGTGTTGAATCAGTAGTATTGGTGATAGAAGCAAAACAAATGTGCAATGAGGGATATAAATTTTATAAGACAGATAACAATGTTTATCTTACAGATGAAGTACCTCCAAAATATATAAAAGTTTATGAGAAAAGAAAAAATTAACACTTTCGTTTTAGTAATTGATGTCGAGGCTTGCTGTTGGATGTCGCCAATTCCAGTAGGAATGTCAAAAGAAATAATTGAAATCGGTATCGCACAAGTCGACTATTTTTCAAAAGAAACAATAGGGTCAAGAAGCATAATTATTAAACCGCAGTTTTCCGAAATAAGTCCGTTTTGCACAAAGTTAACTACCATCACCCAAGAATTAGTAGATAAAGAAGGAATATCTTTTAAGAAGGCATGCAAAATTTTGGTCGATGAGTATCAAAGTGACCGACGCATGTGGTTTAGTTGGGGAGACTATGATAGAATTATTTTAGAATCAGAATGTTATGAAAAAAAAATAAAATATCCCTTTGGAAAAACACATTTTAACCTTAAAGAATGGTATGCTTTTAAAAGAGGAGAAAAGACATCTACAAGTGTATCAAATGCACTTAAGCAGTTGGGTTTAGAATTTGATGGTGTTATGCATCGTGGAGTCGATGACGCCAGGATGACAGCCGAAATTTTGAAGCGTCTTATTTAAAATATATTCAATATTATCTTTATAAGAAATCCTAATAAGTGGAATATTGTTTAATTTACAATATTCTGTTTTTATTTTATCTCTTTTTTGTATAGATTTTAACCCATCTTCACCGCCCCAATGTCCAATGGGTTTAAAGTGTTGCTTTCCATCAAATTCTATACACGTGTTAAAATGTGGTAAGTAGAAATCAAAGGGCAATTTATTTATATTTTTACAATCATCAAACATTTTTTGTTGTATAAATGAAATGTTTAATTTTTCCAAAAAATTTTTTATTTCTTTTTCTCCTTTTGACTCGTCGGAAGAAGAGCAATTCTTACATCCATAAAACATATGATTGTGCGGAGTTTGTTGAAAATATTTTTTGCATTTTTTACAAAAAATATCAACTTTAACATCCATTCTTTTATAGTTAACACTCGAATAATCATATTTATCACCATGTTTTTTAATGGCTCTGTTAATAAATTCTTCTACAGATAATGTGTGGGCTTTTTTTGAACATTCATTACATCCCCATCCTTTCATATGGGAAGATGCGACCTGTACAAAAGTATTATTACATTTTTTACAAAATATTTTTACACTATGTTCTGCTCCATTATATATAGTTTCTGAATAATCATATTTATCTCCGTGAATGGCTTTTGCTTTTTCTACGAATTTCTTTTGAGTAAATTTAGCAGCTATTGAACATTTGGGGCAATTTTGTCCTGCCATGTGCATGACTGGAGTTTGCTCAAATATCCCGTGTTCTTTACAAATTATTTTTACTTTTACTTTGCTACCAACATATTCGACCAATGAATAATCACACTTATCTCCATGAATATCTTTCGCTTTTTGTATAAATTCTTCCGTATTGCTACGTATTGAATTTATATGGCATTTTTTACATCCGCTACGACCCAGTAAATGAGTTGACGGTTGTTGTTCAAACTCTCCGTGCTCTTTGCAAATAATTTTTACTTTTATTTTGTTGTTTACATATTTAACCAATGAGTAATCAAATTTATCTCCATGAATTTTTTGAGCTTTTTCAATAAACTCTTTTGTTGTTAATTTTTCCATATTATTTTTTATTATTTTGAGTCCATTCTTTTATGAATAACTCTATTAATCCTGATTTGTTTATTGCATTTTCTTTTGCAACTTTATTAAACTCTTCTATAACATTTTTACTAATAGAATAATTTACTTTTATTTTAGTTAAATATTCGTTTTTCATTTCTTCATTTTTATATAAATATGAAGAAATTTTGTTTTTTCAAAAAAAATTAATAGTTTTGTAAAACTATTTTTATTTTATAAAATTTATATTTATTTTTGAAACTTTTTGTTTTTTTTATCGTATTAGTTAGAAATTTAAATTAATTAGTATGTCAAATTTTAGTGTTTTAGTGATAGGAAAAAATCCTGAAGAGCAACTTGCACCATATGATGAAAAGAATAAAAAATATATACAATTCATTGATAAAACTGAAGAAGCGGTAAAAGATTATAAAACAAAAAAAATTAGAGAATTTTGGTGTTCCTCTTATAATGAATCAGGAATGGAAATAACGAAAGAATTTTATAAAAAACTTTCAAATACTAAAATTGGAAATGAGTTTGACCAAGACATTAAAAGATTAAGTCTTGGCTCATATTATAAAAAAAATGGATGTTATAGAGGATATTATTATATTCCAGGCATTAAAAAAGAAATAAAAGGATATTACTGGTTTAAAGTTTTATCAATTATAGAAACAACACATCCAGATAAGAATGTTTGTTTTGAAGGCAAAATTAGAATCAAAAGAATAGCATGTCCTAAACAAATCCCACTTAAAAATAAATATAGAACATTTGAGGAATATGCAAAAAAATATGAAGGATATGAAGAAAAAAATGGCAGATTTGGATATTATTTAAATAAAAATGCAAAATGGAATTGTGCCAATTTAGGAGGAAGTTATTCTGGATATTTTAAATTAAAGCCAGGGATGCTTAGAACACAATGTTTTATTATACATTCTGCAAAGTCTGGAACAGCTGATAGGGCTTTTAAAATGAACATTGATTTTGATGCAATGTATGAAGAAAAATTAGAAGAAGCTATTAATTTATATGAAGAACTTAAGAAAAATTCAGAAAAGAATCAAAATAAGTCTTATCATAGTTATATAGAAGAAAAATTAGATGGAAGAGAAGTTTTTTTAGATAAGCATGCGTCTATCTCTACTTTTGCTGTAGTAAAAGACGGAAAATGGTATGAAAAAGGGGAAATGGGCTGGTGGAAATTTGTATCTAATGAAAAAGAACCCAAAGATTGGAATAAAGAATTTAAAAATTTACTTGATGAAATTCCAGATGATACCATGTTAAGTATTTATGATTGTCAAATTTAATTAAAATAAATTATTAATTTAAAAATAGAATTATGTTATTTGCATTTGGAACATTATGGTTTTGGTTGTTAATTATATTAACATTCATATTAATAACTACGTTTGTTGAAAAAGAGGAACAAAGTGGTACGGGAGCTACGATTATTCTTATAATATCAGTTTTCTTAATTGGAATTTTTGGGAATTTTGAAAGTTTCAAAAATATTTTTAATTATGCTGTAACTAATCCGTGGACAGTATTGGGGTTTTTTGCATTATATGTAGTATTGGGCATTGTTTGGTCATTTTTTAAATGGTATTTTTATCTTTCTACGATAAAAGAAGAAGTAAAAGAAAAAAAAGAAAATTGTATTAAATTTTACAGACAAGAAATTGATATAAATCTTTCAGTAAATAAAAACAGAGTAATAGTTTGGATGAGTTATTGGCCATTTTCTATAATATGGACATTAATTAATGACCCCATAAAAAAGCTATATCGATATATTTTACACAAAATATCAGGATTATATCAAAAAATATCTGATAGAATGTTCAAAGAATTTAATAATACAAAATAAAAATCAAATATATGTTAGACCAAAAACCGTTAAATAGAATTTTGTTTCTAGATATAGAAACAACTAGTCAAAAAGAAAATTTTTCTGAATTGACAGAACGTCAACAGGAAATTTTTTTTAAGAGATTTAAGAAAGACTTTGAACCTAGAATAAATACAAAATATTTGGAATTTCTTAACAACAAATCTCTAAAGAAAGAAGTTTTAGCTACAGAAGAGGTTACAGAAGGAGGTAAAAAGAAAAAATCCACAAAAAAAGTAAGTATACAAGATTTAACTCCAGAAGAAATTATGAAAGGAATTAAATTAGAAGTTGGAAATGAGTTATATAATATAAAAGCACCAATATTCCCAGAATTTGGTAGAATCCTTTGTATTTCTGCAGGAGTTATTTGGAAAAATGAAGCAGAAGATTTTTATAATATTAAAATTATAACTTTTTCAAATGAAGATGAGAAAATTCTTTTAAGCGATTTCATTAATCATGAAAAATTAGGAGCAATTTTAGATAAAAAAGCTAAAGAATCTTGGGCATTCTGTGCGCATAATGGTAAGATATTTGACTTTCCTTTTATAGCAAAGAGATTAATTATAAATGGATTTAAATTACCATATGCACTTGATTATGCACATATGAAACCGTGGGAACAAACGCATATTATTGATACAAAAGAAACGTGGTCATTTGGAATATGGGATGCATCAGTTAGTCTTGATTCTCTTTCTGATATTTTTGGAACGGCTTCATCAAAAGATGATATTGACGGTAGTCAAGTTAAAGATATTTTTTGGAAAGAAAAAGATTTACCGAGAATTGCTATATATTGTGAAAAGGATGTTGTTGCATTGGCTACAAATTATTTAAGGATGAAATCCATGTCTGAAGAAGTTAGAGTTTTTAAACAACCCACCCAAAACTCTCCAGAGGCAGAAGTTTAAATATCAAAAAATATAAAGCCTTGGATTTGTCTAAGGCTTTTTTATACTATTTTTGTATAAATTAACATAATATAGTAAAATGACAAGAAAAGATTATTATCAAATTTTAGGGGTTTCAAAAGATGCATCTCAGGAAGAAATAAAAAAGGCTTATAGAACTTTAGCTAAAAAAAATCATCCAGATAAAGGAGGAAATGAAGAAATATTTAAAGAAATAGGGGAAGCATATGCCGTTATTGGTGATATAGAAAAGAGGAAAAGGTATGATTTGGGTGATTCTGAAATGGGACAAGGATTTCCAGGAGGATTTCCAAATGGATTTGGCGGTGGATTTAGCATGGATGATATACTTAATCAATTTTTTGGGGGACGTAGAAACCACGCTTCACAACCTCAAAAGGGCACAGATTTAAAAATAAAATTAAAATTAACTTTACAAGAAATTTTTACTGGAATAACAAAAAAATTAAAATATAGAAAAGAAGTATTATGTAAAACTTGCAATGGAACTGGTGCGGCAAATGAGTCCTCTGTAAAAACATGTCCAACTTGTAATGGGTCTGGTCAAGTACAACATGTAAAAAACACTATAGTTGGAACAGTAGTAACTCAAGAAGCATGTTCAAGTTGTGGAGGAACTGGAAAAATAATTCAAACAGTTTGCCCTTCTTGCAATGGTAAAAAAATAGTTTTTCATGAAGAAATAGTAGATTTAGTAATTCCAAAGAGTGTAAAAAATGGAGATGTATTATCATTTGCTGGTGCTGGAAATGTCTCAAAAAATGGCGGGATAAATGGTAATTTATTCGTTATTATTGAAGAGGAATTTAATGAATTTGTAGCTCGTCGTGAATTTGATTTGTTTACAAAATATGAAATAAGTATATATGAAGCAATTTTTGGTAAAGATTTGGAAATGAAAACAATTGAAAATGGAATTATAAAAATTGCTATTGCTCCAGGAACACAAAGTGGAACTAAACTTAGAGTTGAAGGTAAAGGATTGTATAAAGCAGGAACAAATATCAGGGGTGATATGTATATTGATATAATTGTATTTATTCCCAAAACATTATCAGACAAAGAAAAGGAAATTTTTGAAGCTCTTAAAGATTCAGAAAATATTAAACCTAAAAAATAAATATATGAAATTTAAATTAAATCGTAATAGCACCTTAGATGACCTATGTAATCAATTTACGGGATTATCTATTGTGAGTTCTGCAGCAGGTGATGGCAAAGGATTGTTTCTATCAAATCTGGCTGAAATATATTCTAAAAAAAGAAAAAATGTATTATTTCTATCGCCTTGGGGCTTTTCAAGTCTCAAAAGCAAGTGTACTATTGTAAATATCTCCAATGTTAATAAAGACTTATTTAATTATTTAAATGTTAAAATAAAAGAAAAAAATAAACTTGATTATATAATTATTTATGATGTATATTATATGGAGAATAAAGAATTTTTTATGAAAATTAGGGATTTTGCAATTGAAAATAATATTTGTGTTATTATGGGAATTAATACAATAAAACAATATTCACCTAATCAATTAGATTTATATGGTTTGCCTAATACCATAAAAATGGCACATATAGCAGATTTTATTCTTGGATTAAGGAAACATACTTCAAACAAAATTATAAGTAAATTTAAAAGAATAATTCAAAAGATATTTGGTAAAAAATATAACATTATTTTAAATTTAAAAATTTTAAAAAATAGAAATGGCCAAAATAATCTAAGTTTTTTTGCAAAAATTAATGAAAATAAATTAGGGATGAAAATTACAAAATAATTAAAGTATGAGTGTATATAAGTACTTAGTAAGGCCAGATAATAAAACCATTTATGAACTTGGGAAAACAACTGGATGGAATGACACTTTGGGAATATTTAAAGTTAAAACAAATATGAAATTGATTCCAAATAATAAATATGCAGAAGAAGAATTTATTGAGACTTTTAATGTTTGTGATACAGAAATGCTCGAAATTGTTTTTAAAGAACATATTAAAGAAAATAATTATGAAAAAGGTACATTAGAAGATACAGAATTTGTTAAATATGTAATAAATTCAATAATAAATTTTTGTGATGGAAATATAGTTTGTATGTTATATGAAGGAAGTGATACTCTTGTGGAGTTGAAAAGAGACTATGGGTTTTCTATTGTTGAAAGTATATATAATTATAAAAAACCATGAGTACATTTTATTATTTGGTAAGAGTTGACAATAAAACACTTTATGAACTGGGGAAAAGCAATTGGTATGGTGATTTTGATATTTTTAAAATAGAAAAAAAGAAAAAATTATTACCAGATTATACTCTTGACGAAGAAGAGGAAAATAATGCTTTTTTGTATAATTTTAGTGACAAGGAGCTATTATCATTAACCCTTGAAGCACATTGGCCAAGTACAGAAACATCAGAAGAATTTAGAAAATTTGTGTTAGATGGAATATTAGAGTTTTGTGGAGGGGAAAGCGTATATTTGATACATGATTGTGCTGATTTTTATAGTATTTTAGTGCATGACAAAGGATATATTCAAATTGGCAGTATATACACAGATAGTTAAAGATGTTTGAAACAAAATGTAAAAAAAATCGTATAAAAGAATAAAAAGAATAACGATGAATATACAAGAATTAAAAGATAAAAAACTAATTATATTTGAATCATATAGAGGGTCTTTTGTATATGGGACTTATATTGAAGGGATATCTGACAAAGATATGTGTGGCGTATATATTCAACCATTAGAAGATATTATGGGGTATAATAAATATATTCCACAAGTTCAAGATGAAAAGGGAGATTGTGTTTACTATGAAGTTGGAAGGTTTCTTGAACTGTTAACATTAAACAACCCCAATATTTTAGAAATTTTAAATATTCCAGATGAGTTTATTGTTTATAAACACCCCGTTTTTGATTTAATTTTAAGAGAAAAAGAGAAATTTATTACAAAAAAATGTTCTGCAACGTTTGGCGGATATGCCTACGCACAATGCAAAAAAGCATCTGGGCAAGACAAAATGATGAATTGGGAAAAATCCAAAACAATTAGAAAGGGACTGATTGATTTTTGCTATGTAATAAATGGAAGTGAGTCTAAACCTTTGAAGAGTTTTTTAAAAGAAAACGGAATGGAGCAAATTTTCTGCGGCGTTGTAAATGTCCCAAATGCAAAAGATGTTTTTTCTCTTTTTTATGATTGGAAAGCTCATAATTGCTTTGCTAAGTCAATGGATAAAGATGATAAAGAACACAACAAAAAAGTTTTCAAAGGCAAAGGGGAAACAGTTGGGTTGGGATATAAAGGACTAAGTAAAGAAGGTGTGTCTAATAGTATTAGGCTAAGTTCAGTTCCTAGGACAGAATCCTCATTGTGTAATTTTATATATCAAAAAGACTCATATTCAAGTCATTGTAAGGACTATAAAAAATATAAAAATTGGATAAAAAACAGAAATATTCAACGATGGATTGATGTTAAAAATCATGGACAACTTGATAAAGAAAAAAACTCAAAGATTGATGCAAAGAATCTTCTTCATTGTGTGAGGATAATTGACATGTCTATAGAAATTTTAGAAGGGAAAGGGGTAATTGTAAGACGACCTAATGCACAAGAGTTGTTAAATATTAGAAATGGAGAAGTTGATTTATTTTCAATACTTAAATCTGTAGATGAAAAAATAAAAAAAACAAATGAATTATGTAAAACTTCAAAATTACCAGATATGGTTGATGAGTGTTTTGTAAATGAATTGCTAATTAATGTTAGAAGGAATTTTTACAATATTTAAAAATTCAGTATAATCTTTGTTTATTATAAAAATAAATTTATAGCCTTTTTTTATTGCAGCATCTCTTTTTATTATATTTAGGGCATACATTTTTTTAAAAGTATATGATGATTTAATTTCAATAATCATATTGTGCCCCATTAAATAAAAATCAGAAAAATAATAATGATGTTTATTATTGTTTATGTACTTTATTCTTTTACCTTGTTGTATTGGAATGCTTTTAATATGACACATATCTAAAAAATCTTTTTCATATGTACCTCTGTAATATAAACCAGTTTCAGCATGAATTTTGATTACATACGATGACTTTTGCTGTTTTAGAAATATATTCGGGTTTTGCATTGGACAATTAACACCATACCTTTTTATATTCGTTTTTAGTGTTTTCTTTTTTACATCCTCATTTTGTAAAGCAGATTTAAACCCATATCTTTTTATATTTGTTGATTCCTTTTTAGCTTTTACTTTAAAATATTGTGATGAGTGTGCAACCCCATACTTTTCTATGCTTGTTTTTATAGCTTTAGCTTGATTATTATAGTTTTCAATTCCATACTTATTCAACAAAATGCATTTAACTTTATTGCCAAAGTCACTTAATTTAGAAGGGTGGTCAACGCCATATAGTTTTATGCAAGTTTTTTTAGCCTTTTCTCTGTTGTTATAATTTTCATCATTATATTTATTTTTTTTTGTTTGCTTTGACTTTTCTTTAATGATATCACTTTTTGTATAATTATTAACATCATATTTTGTACGGCATGTTTTTTCTTTTTTTTCTAAAAAAGTATTACATTTAAAAAAATGTTCATCACCATATCGCTCCTTACAAGTTTTTTTTAATTTATTTTTTGAACATTTACCATTACAAGAATAATACCCATATTTTTTGGTGTTATTGTAATAATTTTCATATTTCATGATTTTAACATAGTGGCAAATGTCACATTCTATTTTAACTAATGCAGAACTACACTTTGTTAAATCTTTAACAAAAACGTCCAACATTTCGCCAACTATTGGAGTATAGTGCAATTTTTGATAATACTTAAAATTTTTGGGGTTTATCTTTATTTGTGTTTTTTCAGTTAATATCATAATTTATAATGTTTTATATTTATTTTAAATTTTCATGTTTTTCTAAGATTTCTCTTATTGTTTCTGAAAGTTTAATAAGTTTTTTTTCTTTATTGCTTCTTTTAAGAGTTTTGTTAATTAAACTATTGTACAATTCGTTTGAAATTCTAATGGTCAAATGTCTTTCTTTTTTCATATTTGTGCTTTTGTGTTACAATTATAAATATGAAAAAATTTTGTAAATTCGAAAAAAATATATAACTTTACTAAATTATTTTCGTATAAAACAATATAAATTAAACAAAAATGATACAGACAGCATATAACGGAAGTTTTGGGCTTGACGAAATAAAAAAAATTATCATAAGAAGTTGCGGAACAAATCAGATGTTCGAAATTAGACTTTTGAATAGTAAAAAGAAAATATTTTGTTGTAACCTTCATAGTTTTTTAACAGAGAGTCGAGTTGCAAAAAGTATAGAACAATTAAAAATTGGTGATAAAATATGGATTGATGTTTCTGTTTTCTCTGCAGATGGGTCTTTAAAATAAAAAAACATGAAAAAAATTAAAGAAATTGTTGAATTTGCTAAAATGTTTAAATTAAATATTCCGATTGAAAAATATTTCGAATATTATATTCAAACTCTTTTTAAGTCTTTTGAATTTAAAGATATTATTTCTCTTGTAGATAATTATTCTGAATTTGAAGAATGGTTACAAAAAAGTGGATACAACAATGTAGGTCATTATAAAATGGGGACAGTATATGGTTTACTTAAAAATCATTTGGAATCATCAGAATCTTACAAAAGATGTCAAGAATTTGATTATTCTAAAACTAAATTGTTTACGAAAGACTATTTAAAATTGTATGAAGGTAACTTTATGTTATCCTTAGACTTTTCAAGTGCAAATTTTCAATCTATGAAAATATTTGATACTGAAAATGAACTAAAGTCTAGTTGGGTTGAATTATGTGATTCATTTAAGATTCATCCCATGATTTCATCTAGTAAAAGTTTCAGGCAAGTTGTATTTGGCAATTTAAACCCAAAGAGATTTCAAAAAATTCAACATTATCATATGCTAAAGCTGGTTGAAGAATTGGAAGAAATTTTTCCATCGGAAAATATTATATTTATTTCTCATGACGAGTTGGTCATGAATTTAGGGGATAATAAAGAAATTGCACATGAACGGATTGAACAGATAATAGAAGTAGTTAAAACAATTAAAGAAAAACGCTTAAGTGATAGTAAAACTTGGATGAATGTTAACCCTACTATCTTTAAATTGCAAAAAATATCAAAGGATATATATGTGAAAACTATTTTTTCTCAAACAATGGTTGGGCTGGTTAATGGATACAAAACATTGTTTGGCTGTCCTGGAAATAAATACTATATAAATTTTAAAGAATATATTCTTGAAGAAGATATTGAAGAAAGAGATTGCCTTTTTATGCTCGATAATAATATGGCTAAATGGGTTCTCTGAAAACTTAAATTTTTTTATATGACAGTTAGAGAAAAATTGGAAAGTATGTTATGTGAACATGAAATGTTTGCACAACAAGCCCAAAAAGTAATGGATATTGCAATTCCAAAAATAAATGAATTTTCAGGGGAACTTGAAATTACTTGGGATTCTGATTGGGATGCTTATGAAGATGAAATGTATGAATTTTTGTACAACATGATTAAACCAGAAGCTTTGGCTTGGATTAATGAACATGCTCCAAAAGCTTGGTATAGAGAAAATTTTATTGATTAATTAAAAAAAATAAACATTTATTTAAACTTAAAATTATGCAGCAAACATTGAAAGATAGGTTGAAAGACGATTTGAAAATAGCTATTAAAACCAATAATGGGATAAAAAAAAATTTATTAAAAGTTGTTTTATCTGAAGTAGCATTAGAAGAAGGTCGTGGAAAAGCTGATTTCTACCTTAATGATGAAGGAATAACAGCAATTTTGAAAAAAATTAAAAAGAATCAGGAAATTATTAAAGAAGAGTGTGAAATGTGTAAAAGAGAAATTCCTGAAAATGTTTGCAAAGAGATTGAAATTCTTGATACTTATCTTCCACAACAAATGTCAGAAGACCAAATGAAAATGTTGATTTCAGATATTATAGAAGAGCTTGGAGCTTCTTCTATGAAAGATATGGGAAAAGTAATGGCAAAATTCAATTCTGAGTTTTCAGGAAAAGCTGACAATAAAATTGTTTCTCAAATTGTAAAAAATAAATTGAATGGATAACCTTGACAAATTTTTAGGATGTTTTGTTGGTCTTGCTGTTGGAGATGCGCTTGGCACAACGCTTGAGTTTACTTCTTATGAAGAAGCTCAAGCAAATCCAGTTTCTGATATTGTCGGAGGAGGACCATTTAAAGTGCCAGTTGGGTGCTGGACAGATGATACTTCTATGGCATTATGTATTGCCGATAGTTTAATTGAAAAAAGGCAGTTCGATGCTGAAGACATTATGACAAAATTCGTCAACTGGTATCACCATGGATATAATAGTCCAATGGGTTATTGCTTTGATATAGGCATGGCTACAGTAAAAGGAATAAAACATTATGAAAAAACAAAAAACCCTTATTCAGATGACAAATATGCAGCAGGAAATGGTGCAATAATGAGATTAGCACCTATTCCTATGGTATATTATAATAATTTAACAAAATGTAAAGAGTATTGTGAGCTAAATTCCAAGACCACACATGCATCTTATCAATCAATAGGATGTTCCGTTTTTATGGGATGGATAATAGCTAATTTATTAAATGGAAAATCTAAAGATAATGTTTTAGGTGGACCTTCTGTTGAAGAGTGGGCATCTTGGGAAATGGATGAAGAGATGTCTCATCCGTTGGTTTGGAATATTATAAATAAGAAATATAAAGAAAGAAAACCTGGAATACCTGGGGGAATAGTTGGAAGTGGATATGTTATTAGTTGCTTGGAATCAGCGTTATGGGCTTTTGAAAGTACTGATAATTTTAAAGATGGAGCACTAAAGGCTGTAAATCTTGGGAACGATGCAGATACAACTGGTGCTGTTTATGGACAAATAGCTGGGGCATACTATGGACTCAACGGTATTCCTAAAGAATGGGTTGATAAAATTATTAAAATTGATGAAATAAAAACTAAAGCTAGACAATTATATGAATTGAGTAAAAATGTATCGTCTTGATTTTGAAAATGAACAATTAGTAGAATATGAAGGAACAATCGTTTTTGACCCCAGAGCTCTTGTTGACCCATCAGAAAAAATGTTTAAAAAATGGTGGGTTATTGTTACTTTAGGAGAAAATAATAATTTTGGTGAATATTATTCTTGGTTCTATGAAAAACAGCATGGAATAAAACTACAAAAACCAGCGTTTGGCTCACATATTAGTGTTATTAGGGGGGAAGAAACAAGTGCTGATAACTGGGAAAAATTTAAGAACTTATATCATAAAAAAAATGTTAAATTTATTTATGAACTTTCTCCGAGAACAAATGGAATGCATGTGTGGTTAAGAGTTAGGTGTGATGAATTAAAGGATTTAAGAGAACAGATGGGGTATCCTAAAGATGGAAAATGGGGACTTCATTTAACGCTTGGAATGCCGACTCCTATTTATCTTGAAAGGAATTATGCAGTCTGGAGGATGTATCAAAATTGTGGTAGAATTTGTTGATTATTCAAAAATTTTTTATATATTTGTCAAAAAATAAAACATGAATTGGTTTAAAAGAAATAATCACAATAAGCTCGCTTCTTCTGGCGTGTTTGTCACTGAAACAGATTTGAGTGTAACTACAGTCAAATCAACGATGCCAAATATTGTTGTTGGTAAAACAAGCAAAGGTCCTGTTAATGAACCAATAATAATATGCCCAAAAACTAAACCAGTAGAATGGTATCAATTTTGGAGATATTCTGACAGAAAAAAATACAATAAAGAAGTTGCGGAGTGTCTTGAAAAATTTCATAAAATATTTGGAACTGTAGAAACAAAAAAATAAAAAATTATGTCAAATTTTTTAGCATTAGCAGCTGCCGTTGCAGCATGTCCAGAGTTGTTTAGCCCAACAGGTAAGAAGAATTTTGATGAATATCCTTCTCTTAAAACGGATAAGGAAACCCCAGAGGATTGGTGGAATTCTTTAAATTGTAGTCAAGCAGTAGATGTTGGAGGATTTGCAGTTCATATGAGAATAATGACGGCGAATTGCCGCTGGGGATGTGGTAATTTTGAAACAGAAGCTAATATTCCATATTCTACATTACCAAAATCACAAAGAGATAGAATAATAAAATGTTTTAATAGGAGAAATGATGATTTTGTAATGCTTGATTTAGCTAGTATGTTAAAATTTTAATTATGAAAAAGAAAGAGATAGAAAAGAAATGCAAAAATTAAGAGAAGAAGCTTTTGAACAAGGTGTCGCATTATTAATGAAAAAAAGAAAATCATGAGTTGGGGAGTTCAATTAAGCACAGATGTCTTTGTTTCTGGGGTAAGAAAGGCAAGTGTAGAAGATACAATAAAGAGAAATGAGGATTCAATTTCAATGTTTGAAAAAGAAATTCTTATGATGGTATCATCAAATCCTAGAGAAATAGTTTCTGACGAAAGTAGAGAAGATGGCTCTGTAATAGAGGATTTAAGAATTAAGGCAGAAGAAATATTCCGTGATTATAGGAGTCTTATAAGTCAAAATGCAAAATTATATATAATATCAGAAGAAATTGATAATGCCGAGGATTGTTAAAACATTTTTTATTTTTTTTCGTATAATTTAGAAAACAGATTTAATGGCCAAATTTATATTAAAATCTAAAATTAATGCTTTACTAAAAAATAGTGGTAAACCACCAATAGTTGAAATTCTCTTTTTGGGAACAGGCGGAGCTTTTGATGCGCTTGAAAAAAACTCAAGTGCTATTATTAAAACTGCTGCGGGTACCATTCTGATTGATTGTGGTTCTACCACATATTCTGAATTAAAAGCAAGAAATTTAATTGATAGCATTGATTATATTTTTATTACTCATTGTCATGAAGACCACATTGGAAGCCTTTCTACGCTTGTATATCATAAATATTTCGATAAGAAAAACCAAATTGCTAAAATTGAATGTATTCCTTCTTTAAAATCAAAAATTGAAACATATTTGAAAGATGTTTGCGGACATATGGAAGATAGTTATATAATAAACTCGAATCCTAATGTTTTATATAAAAATTTGAATATGATTATTCATAAAATTGATACTACAAATTATCATTATAAAGATTTTCCATCTGCAGGTTTTGTGTTTAATTTTAGAAAAAATAAAGAAGATTTATTCCTGATTTATAGTGGGGATGTTAATGTCCCAATAACAGAAATAATTAGCAAGACAGATTTAAAATTATATGAGTCATTAATTAAAGTGCCAGAAAATGTTTTTATTTTTCATGAATCTACATATAAGGATTTGTCACCTTTTTATCCACATTGCGAATATCAAAAATTAGAAGAATTGACAAATACTTTTCCAAACATATTCCTTTATCACAATAGCCAAAAGGAAATTAAAGGTATATTTAAAGAAATGAAGAATTCAAAAATAAAACTTGAATCCATAAAAAAAGCAATTGATTTGGACTTGGATAGAAAATTGTCTTTAGTTAAAAAGCACGAGACTAAAGAAAAATTAAGAATTCAAGCAAAGCGATTAAAAGATGAATTTGCTGAAGATTTTGAAAAAGTTTCATTAAAAACTAAAAATCTAAATATTATAGGCAAGGAGTTGATAATTCATGAAGAAATGGAATTATAAAATATAAATAAAATAGAATAATTATTAATTTTAAATAAACTTATATGAAAAAAGAATTTGAAAAATATGCTATAAAGCATAAGGGAATTAGTAGTTTAAATCTTCATAGATACAATACTGCAATGAATAATATTGTTGGTTGTAATTCAGCTGGTCCAGTTGCAATGACTCCGAATGTAATAGAGGAACGCAGAATGAATGCTATATCAATTTCTGTTTTTGATAGATTAATGGTAGATAGAGTTATATTTCTTGGTTTGCCTATTGATGATATTGTGGCAAACGTGGTAAATGCCCAATTACTATTTCTTGAGTCTATTGACCCAAAGAGTGATATATCTATTTATATAAATAGTGGAGGAGGCTCAGTATATTCAGGAATGGGCATTTATGATTTAATGCAATATATTATTCCAGACATTGTTACTGTTAATACAGGAATGGCTGCATCTATGGCGGCAGTTTTGTTATGCGCTGGTACAAGAGGCAAAAGAAGCGCATTAAAACATGCAAGAACTATGATACACCAGCCATCAGGTGGAGCATGTGGACAATCTTCTGATATAGATATTGCAGCAGAAGAAATAAAAAAGACCAAAAAGGAGCTTTATGAGATTATTTCTATTCATTCTGGGAAGCCATTTAAAACTATTGCAAAAGATTCAGACCGTGACCACTGGATGACTTCAAGTGAAGCAAAAGACTATGGCTTGATTGATAATATTTTAGAAAAGAAAAAACCAATTTAATAACATTTTAAATCATTATTTATGAGTTCTATAATATAATCTGTTATAGAGCTCATATTTTTTTGCTTTATCCTATTTAATATTTTATCTTTTTTATCTATTTCTATTCGCATGGTTATTGTGGTTTTTTTTCTGTTTTCTTTTTTACTTATGAATTTTCCATCCAATTCTGTTGCTATTGAATCTTTATCATAATTAAGTGTTTTGCACATATTTTCATACCATACATTATCAAAATATGGATTTTGTTTCCAATTAATATTTACTGGTTTAAAATCATTTTTTTTCTTTATTGCATTGTTCCATAACTCATGGAAAAAGCCTTTTTTATATTTAGGAGTAGATGCAAATATGGATTTTCCATTGTTTACAGATAAAGTCCATCCAGCGGCTGCCCAAATATCTTTGCTATGTGAAATATACTCAAAATTATTCATAAATAATAAATCAATCCTGTAACTTTTTCCTCCATTTGGAGTATCTCCCATGACTATTAATCTACTTTTATTTTTAAGTTGAATTTCTCTTTTGTTATTTATGAAAAATAATCTATTTTTTTTATTTTCACAAGATTCTTCTACATGCATAATAATATTTCTAACTGTTTGCAAAAAATTTTTTGCACTATCAATAGAATCATATATAGCAAGAATTGTTTTTTCATTATTTTTTATAAGAAGATATGCAGCATATATTGCAACTACTGTATCTATTCCAACTTGTCTACTTTGTTTAATAATTGTAAATTTATTTTTTTCAAAATTATTCAATATCTTTTTTTGATAATCAAATAATGTTATTTTTTCAGTTTTATTTTTATAAGGATTAAAAATATATGCGTATTTTTCTGCAAATTTTATAATTTCACTTTCTTTTTTCATTTTTTTTGTATTATTGTATTACATAAATATGTAAAAAATTTGTTTTCTAATTAATTTTTAATATCTTTGCAAATAAAAAATGAAAGAAATGAAGAAATTAGCTATTTACCCAGGAAGTTTTAATCCATTTTCAATAGGTCATTTAGATATTTTATTAAAAGCAGAAAAAATATTTGATGAAGTTGTTGTTGCAGTTGGGAATAATCCAGATAAAAAAAGTGGAGTTAATGTAATTGAAACTTTAAAAAGGAATCTTATTGGGAAAAATGTTGAAGGATTTGATGGATTCCTTGTAGATTATATTCATAAAAAAGAAGAAGAAGGGTATGATGTTACAATAGTGCGTGGACTTAGAAACGGAGCTGACCTTGATTATGAAATCAACACACTACGTGTACTTGAAGACCAAAATCCAAATATTAAAATGATATTTATTCCTTGTGATAGAAAATATGAGCATATATCATCTTCAATGATTAGGGCAATGGAAAAAATTAAATCTGGGTCTGCAAGCGAATATTTAGCTAAACCAGAGATGTTTAAAGAAAACAAATTGTTTGTTTAAAAAATCTAAATAGCAGTAAAAAATAATTTAAAATAATTTTTCTTTTAACGCATTAGCAATATCATCTTTATAACTTATTCTTATTAAGTTAATTCCATTTTCTTTACAATATTCGTTTTTTATATTGTCTTTTTCAATATTTTCTTTTAAAGCATTTTCTCCACCCCAGTAGTCAATAGAATTAAAATGCTGCTGGCCATCATATTCTATGCACAAATTTAAATTTACTAAATAGAAATCAAACCTTAGTTTTTTATTAGTCAATGGATTTATACATCCTTTGAAAGTTTTTTGTCTTTCAAAGATAAACTTATTTTCTGATAAAAACCTTTGTATTTTTTTTTCTCCTTTAGATTTATTTTTACAATGTGGACATCCTTTGTTTTGTAAATGATTGTAAGGCGCTTGGAAAAAGGCACCATGTTCTTTGCAGATTATTTCTACTTTGACTCTATTACCTTTATAATTAACTTTTGAATAATCATAAATTTCATCATGTGTGTTTTTTGCTTTCTCTATAAATTTATTAGTGTCATGTTTTTGCTTGTTGGCGTTATTCTCTATTGAACATTTAAGACATTCATGTTTTAAATGTGTATCTGTAGATTGATAAAATTCTCCATGAATTGGACATATTATTTTTATTTTTTCTCTTGGATTTTTATATTCTATTTTTGAATAATCATATTTGTTATTCCATTTTTTATTTGCTTTTTCTAAAAAACAAATAAAATAATTTTTAATCTTTTTTATATTTTTTTCACTTTTACATGAACATTTTTTGCATTTATGTCCTTCTAAGTGATGGTCTGCTCTTTGTTCAAATTCTCCATGTATTGGGCATATTATTTTTATTTTTGAATTTACGTTTTTAAAAACAGAAAGACTATAGTCATAAAAATTTTTATGTATTTCTTTTGCTTTTTTGATAAATTCTTCTTGAGTTATCTTTTTTACACCAGAACATGATGGACATTTTTGCCCTTGTAGATGTTTAGATGGAGATTGTAAAAAAAATCCATGTTTTTTACAATCTATTATAATTTTTGTGTGATTATTAATATATTTAACTTTATCATATATATATTTGTCTCCATGAATTTTCATAGCTTTTTCTACAAATTCTTTTGTTTTAAAATTTTTCATAATTATTATGTTTATTAGTAAATAGGAGAAAAATTTCGGTTTTTGATTTAATTTGGGGAATTGTCATTAATATATATTTTTAGGAAAGTTTTGACAGAATTAAAAAATAAATTAAAAATATCTTAATTTTTCCTTTATTTTATATATATTTATGTGTATATTTTTATTTTAAACTTAAAATTTTTAAAACTATGACAAAAGAAAAATTAATGGCATATTGCCTTAAAACCAAGAAAAAAGAAGAAATGCTTAAAGCAGAAATAGTAAAAACATCTAAAGGCGGGTACATGGCAAAAGGGGAAACTGCTGATGGAAACAAAATGTCTCTTATGATGTCAGAATCAACAGCATTAAAAGCCATTAAAGAAGGTGTAGCTAAAAAAGCTTTTTAATTATATCTTTTAAAATAAAAAGGGAGCAATTAGCTCCCTTTTTTTATAAAAGTAAAGTTTTGATTAAAGTATTGTTTTTAGATACTTTGTGCAAACTTTTACTTTTATAAAATTAAATTTTTTGAACAAATATTTCGATTAAAGGTTTACCATCTAATGAAGAAATATCATCATAAATTATATCAAATATCTCTAACCCTATAACTTTATTTTCTTTATCTTTTAGAACTAATCTTGAACCTCTCCCAAGTCCAGCAATTATTTTTTTGTTTGGTAAATCTAATTCTGAGTTTGTATAAGTAGAAAATATACGAATAGTTACATCATCATTTTGATTTTTAAGAGTAGATAATTTTTTTTCAAAGTTATCATAAATATTATCTAATGCTTTTTTAAGTTCATTTTCTTTTTCAGAAAAAGATTTTTCAATATCTTGTATTTTTTTATCAACTTCTCCTTTTACTTCTTTTTGAAGCGTTTCTATTTTTTCATTTTCTTCTTGTTTGTTTTTTTTCTCTATACTTTCTGTTTTTTCATGTACTTGCTTTTTTAAATCTACATTTTCCAAACTTCTTATTCCAGAATCATATTCTTTGATTAGGTTTAATATGTATTTATCTGTACCAATTTCAGAATCATAATAAGGTGTAAATTTTCTATTGTATTTTATAAAAATATTTTGTAGAGCATCAAATTCATGTCTATTATATTTTTCTAGTAAATCATCAATATACTGAATATTGTCTGGATTATAAATATTATACAAATCAGTTAATAAATTTCTAAAATTAATTTTTTCCATATGTTTTATAATTAATTTTTGTTTATATTAGTAATTGCGGTATTTAATCTATCTAACTCTCTTTTTACTATTGCAGCCTTTTCAAATGCCTCGTTTTCTATATGGTCTTTAAGCTGGGTTTGTAAAATTGCTATTTTATTTTTATTAATGTGTTCACTATTTTGGTTCCTTCTTACTGAAATTCTATCATTGTCATCTCTGTAATAAGCTATTTCACATATTATACATTGTAAAATTTCATACAGGTTTATTTTAGTAGAAGCCTCAAAATATGGAATTAAATTATCATCATCAGGCTCGTCGTCTCCATCATCATCGTCATCGTTTTCTTCTGGATAATCTTCATCCCCCACCTTTACATCTTTACAAACTTCTACCGATTTATTTTGTATAATTTCTACATCTTTTAATTCACTTACAGAGAAAAAACTTAATGGAATAAGAACATCAAATCCATCATTTGTTTTTCCTATTCCTACAAATACTGAAAATAAATCAATTGTATTGCCTTTGTCAAAAGTAAAGAGTTCAAATATTTTTGAAACTTCTAAATAATTTAATTTAAAATCTTCTTCATAAACAACTGGTACCTCATTCAATTTTTTTTCAAAGTCTTTAAGTTCTTTGTCATTTAATTCTTGATGGAAAATAATATCAAAAATGTCTTTTTCTTTAAGAATTAATTTAAATAATGTACCGAAGGTGAGACCTTCTTCTAACTCAACTTCACAAGCCAAGAAATTACTTAAACTCTTTATCCTTGTAGTCTTAACTTCTTCTCCTATTGCCTCTTCTAAAAAAATTTTTCCGCTTTTCTTAATTTTTATTACTTTCATAAATCAATTTTTTTATAAATAATAAAGTATTTTTAAATTTATAAAAAAATTTTTATTTTATCAATTGTTAAAGTATAACTTTTTTATTTTTGCAGGAGTGAAAAAAATATTTAAAATTTTGATATTTCATTTTTTTTTCATATATTTACAAGAAATTAATATTCGTTTGTATTTTTATTGAGATATTTTATGACCCATCGTCGAAGATGGCGCTTCCACTCAGATTCACAAGTATATATGGGGGCGTGCTGCATTAGAATAAAACATTGCAAATAAGAAAAGAATATTAATATAGCTTTAAACGGCGAAAATTTTATAAAAAAAGCAGCAGCTCTAGCTCAAATGAGTTACAGCCAAGCGCCTGTAAGCGTTCTTGTAGCGTAAGCAGGTAAGTAACCTTCAAACTGTTGTTTGAAGGTTTTTTTTTGAAACTTTTTTTTGTTTTTATCGTATCAATAAAAAACTTAAATTAACTTACAATGAAACAACTAAAAATAGCAAATCAAATTACAAAACGAGAAACAGCATCATTTAATCGTTACCTACAAGAGGTGTCAAAGTTAGGAAAAAACACAAATTTAACTCCAGATGAAGAAGTAGAATTAGCTTTAAAAATAAAAAATGGAGATAAAGAAGCAGAAACTGAATTAATAGAAAGAAATTTGAGGTTTGTCATTAGCGTGGCAAAACAATATCAGAACGAAGGATGTTCATTGGAGGATTTAGTGAGTGAAGGAAATATTGGGCTCATAAAAGCGGCTAGAAGATATGATTCTACAAGAGGATGTAAATTTATATCTTATGCTGTGTGGTGGATAAGACAATCTATAATGTGTTATCTAAATGAAAACTTAAAAGGTATACGACTTCCTCTTAATAAGATAGGGCAATTAAATAAAATAAAAAAAGTTCAAGATAAATTTGAACAAATTCATCAAAGAAAACCGACAACAGATGAAACTATTGAAATACTCGATTTTGATATTAGTCCCGAAGATTTTGAGAATATATTTTTGATTGACAAAGGATTTCAATCTTTAAACGTTGAAGTATCAAATAATAACTCAAAATTTGAGAGTTTTACTCTTGAAAATTTAATTCCTGATTATACCTTTAAAAAAACTGATGAAAAATTAGAAGATGAAGATTTAAAATTAGTAATCAATAATATATTAAATAATATGCCAAAAAATCATAGATTAGTTATTGAACTTTACTATGGATTAAATGGCCAAGAGCCAAAGAGTCTTGATGAAATAGGAGAGATACTTGATTTAACAAAAGAAAGAATAAGACAAATAAGAAAAGATGCTTTAAAAATTTTAAGTAAAAAAAGAAACTATAACTTAGTTCAATCTTATATTAAATAAGATAATAAATATATTAGCAGTGTTTTATAAATAAAAAAGAAAAAAAATTAAAAATATGAATTATATCGAAAAATTAAAAAAAGTTAATCTGAAAGAAGTTTTTTCTAAAGAAACTGAAGAAAAAATTGCCTTATTTTTTGCAAATTGTTGTTTAGATGAAAATCAACAGCAAGAATTATTTGAAATTTTTAAGAATATTAATGATGACTTATCATCTAAATATATGGATAGTGTTTTCGAAATGAAAAAGAAACTAGATGAAATGGGCTTTCTTAATAAAAAAGCAATTTACTGTAATAAAATTTTTTGTTATGGCAATTTGTCAATAGAAAAAAAGGAAGAGATAGCATTAAAAATCGACAAAGCTAATGATGAAAAAGAAATTAAAGAAATTTTTGAAAAAATAGTAAAAGAAATAGCGTGCCTTTCTTTAAAAAAATGTAAAAAATTAAAGATATGAAAAACATAGAGATTGAAAGAAAATTTATTGTATTGGTTGAAAATTTACCAGATTTGTCAAAGCAAGCTTATAGGGATATTAATCAAGGATATATTCAAAATTTTTTAGGAAGTAGTTATATATATAGGCTTAGGCAAGTATTGCATATGTCTCCAACAAATTATAATCTTGGAGAGCAATGCTATCAAACAATTAAAGGGACTGGAACTAAAATTAGAGAAGAATACGAAGTTGAACTTTTAAAACCTCAATTTCACATATTATGGCCATTATGTAAAAACATATCTGTTCATAAATATAGATATGAATTACCTCTTGAAGGGCATAAACAAAGAGCTTATCTGGATGTATATAAAAATAATTTAAATGGACTATATACTGTAGAAGTAGAATTTGATAATGAATTAGATTGTGATTCTTTTATTGCACCATCATGGTTCGGAGAAGAAGTCACACATCTTCAAGAATATAGTAATTTTTATCTTGCTATGAATGGAATTCCAAAAAAAATAAAATTATAAATATCGGACATGTCCGATAAATATCGGACATGTCCGATAAAAAATCGAAGGACATTTCAAGAAACAATATGTCTTTCGATTTTTTTATATCTGAAACTTTTTTTAATTTTGTACGTATAAAATATTAATTTAAAAACAAATTTAATATGAAAAAAAAATATTTAATTATCATTTTTATTATTGCAGCAATTGTTGCTGCTTGTTTTGTCGGCTCTTATGTTTTTGCGTTTGGAGTCTTTATTTTTAAAGCAGTACTTGGGCTTTTAGCAATTATAATCTTCTTGTTAGGGGTAATTGTTGGAAGATACTTTCCTTATAAAGAAAAAAAACAAATTTTGAAAGGTTAATATGGAGCACAAAGAATTACAAGAGATTGTAAATAAAGTATTTTTAGAAGCTTTTGTACATACTTCACTTACTAAAAGATTGGAAGATATTTCAGGAGAATGTAGAGAACTTTGTAATTATACAGATTTAACAAATTTAAAAGAAGAAGCAGGTGATTTACTCGCAAGTCTTATTCAGCTTTGCAATGAAAGTGGATGGGATATTTCTGAACTTGTCAAAAGTAATGAAGCAAAGATTAGAAGAAGAATGCTTCAATATAAAGGTAGAGGAAGAAAGACTCAAGTGGCAATCTTGGGGGGTGCTTTTGATTGCTGTACTAAAGCACATATAGGGATTGCGAATCTTGTTTTAAAAGCAAGTAAATGGGCTGATGAAGTCTGGATGATGCCAGCTTTTCAACATATGGATGGAAAGCAAATGCTCTCTTCAGAACATAGAATTAAAATGCTAAAAATAGCTGCAAGTAATGATGGCAGAATAAAAGTCTGCGATTATGAAATAAAACATCAATTGCACGGTGAAACCTATCACATGCTCAATAAATTGATTCATGATAAAGAGTATGAAAATTATAGATTTTCTTTTGTAATGGGTATCGATAGAGCCAATACAATAAAAGATTGGTACAATTTTGAAGAGTTACTAAAAATGGATGTTCCTTTTATAGTAGTGCCAAGAAATGGCGTCAAAAGAGATGAGTGTGTGAAATGGTATTTACAATCACCGCATATTTATATTCATGATGAGGAAAAATTTCACATACCTGCTGTCTCTTCTACAATGGCAAGAAATATCTTAAAAGAGAAAAATCCATCTAAAGATAAATTAAAAGAGATTTTAGACGAAAAAGTAATAGATTATATTTTAAAAAACAATCTTTATAAATAACTTTGTTTTGTTGATGGATTAAAGGTAAAGATAATTTGTCCAATTCATGGGGTTTTTGAACAAGCTCCGACTTCGCATTTAAGTGGAAACGGATGTCCTAAATGCAAAAAATATTATAGCAAAGAAGAGCAACATTTATATGTTTTATATGATTCAAAATACCACATATATAAGGTAGGTGTTTCCATAGATATAAACAGAAGGTGCAGAGAATTGAACTCAAAATATTATAGTGGAGGTAAAATTATTACATGCAGAGTGATTTATGAAAACATGGGGGGCTTTTGAAAACAAAGTATTTGAACATTTTAAAAAAAACAGAATAAAACATCCAACTTATATAATAAACAAAAAAAGTGATGGTAGGACTGAATGGTTCAATGTTTCAGAAAATTGTTTATTTCAATTTATAGATAGTTTAATTTATGTATAATCCTGGAGATACAGTAGAAGTAATTGTATCTTTTAATGTAATAAAAGACGTTAACATCAATTATCAGTTGAAAATGGCCAAATAGTCAAAGTAATAAAAATATATTCAGATGGATGATTTGTGGCTGAAATATAATATTATAGATTGAATTTTCTATCTGATATTTAATTATATTTTTAAAAAAATATAACAAATTTCAAATTTTCTCGTATAAACTGAAAAATTAACAATTTAATATAATAATATTATGAACATACTAAACAAATTAGGTCTTGTAAAAGAGGTCGAAGTAGAAGAAAAAACTACAAAGCAAAATTCTTCTGAAAATAAAACAGAAACTAAACAAGGTTCTGCAACAGAGTCAAAAAAACCGTCAATTTTTTTCACTTCAGCAGTTAATTCTACACCTGGTCAGGTGATTGGTAAAATTGATAATGACATTTATGAAAAACTATCTGTTGCTATTGAAGAAAATAATCTTGATGGCAATGATTTTTTTGAATTTATGCAGTCTCTTAACAAGATGTCAAGTTTGTCGGTTGATGAAAAAACGAAATTTAATATGGTTTTTGCAACCCTTGCAAATTCGTCTGGTGGAATGACCAAAGAGCATCTTACCGAGTCGATTGACCATTATATTGATGTCATTGACAATGAAAAGGCAGTATTTCAAAAAGAAATGGGTAAGGCAACCGTCGAAATGGTGGATAAAAAAGAAAGCTACATTGAACAGTTATCAAAAACTGCTCAAGAAAAAGCAGCACAAATACAAAAGCTTACTCAAGAAATTCAAGAGATAAGTAATACTGTTGCTACAACAAAAGCAGAAGTAGAACAGTCTAAATTTGCAATTGCCCAGAAGCAAGCAGATTTTGATATAACAATTCAACAATTGGAAAATCAAATCTTAGGATACAAGGAAAAAATAAATCAACATATTCAATAATTATTAATTTTAAAAATTTAAAAATGGAAAATAGTTTAGAAAAAGGAGTTAAAGGATTTTTCGATAAGCCGGAAGGTAAAGTCGGAAAATGGGTTTTAGTTTTATTGGGAATTGGTGGAGCATATTTGTTATATAAAGCGCTTCCATTTATTATAGTTCTTTTAACCAATACTCTCCATGCCATGCTTCTTCTTGGGGCAATTGTTTTACTTATTTTTCTTGTAACAAACAAAAAAATAAGAACCCTTTTTTCTTTCGGATTTAAGATGTTTATGCGTTATATTACTGGCATTTTTGTTGAGCTTAATCCAATCGCAATTATTAAAATTCATATTGAAAATTTGGAAAAAAATCATGAAAAAATGAATGACCATATTGCTAAACTTTCTGGGGAAATTCGTGGATTAGAAAGAAAAATAAGTGAAAACAAACAAAATATTGAGAGAAGTTTAAAAATTGCATCATCTGCTAAAGAAAAAGAATTAAAAGGGCAAGTTTACCTTGAGTCTAGGAAAGCTGGTCGTAGAAGAGAAACTACTATTAAATTATCCGATTTACTTGCAAAAATTCAGAAAATTTATACTGTTTTGAAAAAAATGTATGAAGTTTCTGGCATCGTAATAGAGGATTTAAAAGATGAAATGGAACAAAAAGAAATAGAATACAAAACTATTAAACAAGGTTATGCGGCATTAGTTTCAAGTATGTCTATTTTGAATGGCGACCCAAATGAAAGGGCTATGTTTGAGTTGGCTCTTGAAAAAATGGAAGAAGAAGTCTCTCAAAAACTTGGCACTATGGATAGGTTTATGGATATGTCTGAAGGATTGGTTCAAGGAATTGATATTGAACAAGGTATTTTTGCAGAAGACGGAATGCGTATGCTAGAAGAATATGAACAGGGTGGATTTGATTCTTTCTTTAATGATTTTGATGTAAATTCAGGGAAAGAAAAAGTTTTACTATCAAATAAGTTTGAAATTCCTACATTAAATGAAACTGCTAAAACTTTGCAAAAAGACCCTTTATCAGGTAAATATTTTTAAATAATTAAATAACATTAAATAACATAATTATGCAATACTTTAAAAGAAGATTTAAAATGAAAAAATTTATTATTTTTATATCATTACTTGCTGGATTAACCGTATTATTTGTATTACGTGCTTCTGGCCAAACAGTAGATACATCAAAAACTGATGTGAACAAAATTAAAATAGAAACATTTGCGGGTGCTGGAGTGGTTAGCCAATACGTGTGGAGGGGAACAATGCTTGATAATAGACCAAATATTCAACCAATTTTGTCACTTAAAACTGGAAACATAGAAGTTGGCACAATTGGTTCAGTAAGTGTTTTAAATAATTATTATGAAGCTGATTTATATGCCTCGTATACATATAAGTTTTTAAAACTTTCTGCTACAGATTTTTATATTGATTTAACTGGAAATAACCAAGATTGTTTTAATTATTCGGATACAGCTGGATATCATCATATCATGTGTGATTTAACATTTATGGGTACAAATAAAATTCCCATTAGATTGACAGCATCAACATTATTATATAGTGGATGGGATTTATCTGAAAATGGAAATAGTAAATATACCACATATCTTGAAACAAGATATCTTTGTGAAGATTGGGAAATATATGTTGGGGCAATTACTGGGCAAAGCGATTTTTATTTGAATAAATTAAATGGATTTAATGTTGTAAATGTAGGCGCAGCTTATAATTATAAAATAAAATTTAATGAAACTTATACTCTGCCATCTAATATTCAACTGTGCGTTAATCCACAAATGGAAAAGATTTATTTAACATTTGGTGTAACCTTTTAAACAAAATTGCGTATAATTAGGCGTAAACATTATTTATTATTAATTTAAATTTAAAATTAAAATTTTATGACAACAACAAAAACAGGTGGTTTGACAACAAGAGGCAAGATTGTACTTGCTACAATAGTTGTTTTAATTTTGGGGGTTTTATATTTTTCCTTCCAGGATAAAATAAATTCATTCGCAGGAAAAACTAAAAGCGGTGGTGTAATTAAAATTGGCGTAGTTACATGGCCAGGATATGCTGCAGGGCAGTATATGAATAACGGATTTGAGCCAAATATGGAATGTAGATTTTATAAAGATTATGGTATCCAGGTACAGTTTGTTGTTCTTGACGATTTCCTTGCTTCCAGAAAAGCATTTGAAGCTGGTGAAGTAGATTTGTTATGGTGTACCGTTGATGCTCTTCCAACAGAGATGAGCAGACAAGGAACTATGGCGCTCTCAAATCCTAAATTTTTATTTCAGGCCGATTGGTCTCGTGGTGGAGATGCTATTGTAGTTGATTTGTCTGTAGAAAAAATATCAGACCTTAAAGGTAAAACTGTAGCTGTTGCAGAAGGCACTCCAAGTCATTCGTTTTTAATCAATTTATTGAAGGCCAATAACATGACATTGGAAGACATTGAAATTAAACCTGTTCCAAATGCTATTGATGCTGCTAATTTATTTAAACAAGGAACTGTTGCTGCAGCTGTAGTTTGGTCTCCAGATGATATAGATTGTGTGAAAAAAGTATCAGGGTCTAAAGTTTTAGCAAGTACAAAAGAAGCCACATTTATTATTGCAGATGGTTTTATCGCAAAAGAAGAATATGTAAAAAATAATTTAGAAAAATTGCAAAAACTCTATGATGGTTGGATGGTTGGTGCTTCTGAACTTAATGCAAACAAAGACAATGCAAGAGATAAAGCCGCTAAAATTTTAGCAGATAAATTTCAAATGACAGAATCAGATGCATTGGCTTCAATGGAAAATGTAAGATACACAACTCATGGAGATAATAAAAATTTCTTTGGTCTTGGAGATGCCAATTGGGTTACTGGTGATTTATTATATACTTCTATGTCTGGAGAATATCAAAAAATTAAAATGGTTGAAAATCCTTTGTTATGGAGAGATGTTTCTGATGCTGTATTGGTAAAAAGTTCTACTCTTACTGGAAATGGCCATTTGTGTGAAGTAAATAAGAAATTTACTCCTGTTACAGAAGATATAAAAAATAAAACAGCTTATACAACAAAAAAAGTTACAATTAATTTCCCAACTGGTTCATATACTTTAACTGGAGAAGCAAAAGCAAAAATCAACAGAGAATTTGTTGAAATCGCTAAAACAAATGCTGGTGCCAGAATTCGTATCGAAGGAAATACTGATAATTCTGGAAACCCAACTTTTAATAAAACATTATCAGAAAAAAGAGCACAATCAGTTGCCGATTACCTCATTAAAGAATTCAAATTCGACCCAAACAGGTTTATTGTTAAAGGGAATGGCTCAATAAACGCTATCAATGCAGGTTCAAAAGGTAGCGATGAAAAATACAGAACCACAGATTTTGAACTAATTAAAGACTAATAAAATTTAAATATAAAAAAAGCGCTCAAGCTTTGAGCGCTTTTTTTAACTCTTTAAAAATAAAAAATGAAATCACTTTTTAAATTAGGCGGAAAATTATCGGATAAACTATCCACAATAATAGGGGTTGCTGGCTTTCTGTTTCTTGTAGCAATTTGGTTTTTAATAACCACTGGTACTGGATGGGTAAAGCCTCAAACAATTCCAAGTCCAGAAAGCGTTGTTTTGTCTTTTTTCGAACTCTTGAAAAAAGAAAATTTGATTGCAAATATTTTATATTCTATTAAACTAAATGTAGCGGGATATATTAAAGCCATTGCTTTTTCTGTTCCAATTGGTTTTTTAGTTGCATTAATTCCATTTATGAGAAGTATGTTTAGCAAATACATTGATGCATTAAGGTATGTTCCTCTTACTGGATTAGTCGGAGTATTTATTGCATGGTTTGGAATATCTTCTGGCATGAAAATTAATTTCTTGGCATTTGGTATTATAGTTTATCTATTACCAATTGTTGTACAAAGAGTTTATGAAACAGAAAAAATACATCTTGATACTATTCACACCTTGGGTGCAAAAAGCTGGCAGGTATTTGTAAAAGTATACTGGCCTTCTGTTATATCCAAATTATCATCAGATATTAGGGTTATTACTGCTATTTCTTGGACTTACATTATTGTTGCAGAAATGGTAAACAACGAAGGTGGCGTTGGTGCGATGATTTATACATCGGCCAAGCAAAGTAGGTTAGATAAAATTTTTGCAATTATCGTAATTATAATTATTATTGGATTCTTACAAGATATTTTATTTAAATGGTTAGATAAAAAATTATTTAAATTTAAACACATTTAATATGCCAGGCTATTTCGATAAAAAAATAGAGACCGTTGTTTCAAGTACCACAGATGAAACAAAAAAGAAAAATAATATTTTCTCAAGCATTTTTAGAAGTAAAAAAAAAGAACCCCAGGTTTTTGTACAAAGTGACGTTTCAGAAACTTCTCAATCTAAAAAAACATATTTTGATACTACAAAGACAGAAACTATTGAGGTTCCAGTTATAAATACTGTGTCTGAAGAAAGTCCAAAAATTATTTTTAATGAAGCAAAGTATGAATCAGTTGATAAATTGGAATTAAAGAATATTTCTCAGATTTATAAAGATAAATCTGGAGAAAAAAATATAATATTTGATAATTTTAATCTTCGGGTCAGAGACATAAAAGGCGTTGGGCAGTTTACTGTAATTGTTGGGGCAAGTGGATGTGGCAAATCAACATTATTAAGATATATTGCAAATTTGCAAAAACCAACATCTGGCGAAATTTTAGTTGACGGTAAATTACAAACGGCCAACGACAAAGTAGGAATGGTTTTTCAACAATATTCATCTTTCCCATGGTCTACAGTTTTGCAAAACGTTGCTTTACCATTAGAGTTAAAAGGCGTTGCAAAGGCAGAAAGAGAAGAACAAGCTATGGAAATGATAAAAATCGTTAATCTTGAAGGACATGAACACAAATTTGCACAATATCCTATTTTAAGTGGAGGGCAGCTCCAAAGGGTTGCAATTGCTAGGAGTTTAATTGCAAATAATGAAATGCTACTCTTAGACGAACCGTTTGGTGCTCTTGACATACAAACAAGATTAAGAATGCAAGATATGTTGATTAACATATGGTCAAAAATTCCAGGTGACCCTACATTTATTCTTGTAACACATGACTTGTCTGAAGCTGTATATTTGGCTGATGAAATTTATGTGTTAAAATCAAATCCAGGTGAGATTTATGAATTTATAGACATTGATATGCCAATGAAACGTGAATCTTATATTAAAAGAACTCCTAGGTTCTTAGAATATGTGCATCACTTAGAAGATGTTATGATGAAAATTAATACAAAATAAAATTTATGATATTAGAAGATGAAGTGTTAAATAGACCTTATTCTAAATCTAGTGTAAGATACTGGATAAAAGACGACCAAGAATGTGAGACTGAATTGATTGCAATTGAAACAATGATGGCGCCAAGTATTGGAGAGATTGTTTATGTTGATACAATAATGGATAAAGACTGGTATGATGTAAGATGGAAAAATTCTAAACATAATTATTTTAGAGAAGGAGTTCGTGGGGATTTTAAAGTTGTAAGTATTAAAAGATATTTAAAAGAGATTCATTTTGAACACAAAGGAGCTCTTTTAACTCGAACTATAGAAGAATTTGAAGTTTTTGTAGAAAAAATTGATAAAAATTAAATTTATGGCACTAGATTTTCCAATTTTATTAAATGCTCCAAAGCAGATTCCAGTTAGTGTAAAACAACATGAAAAATTTTCCATAATTGGACTAGCATCATTTATGGTTAATTATCCAATTTGTATTGCAGACAAAAATGACCATATTGTTTTGTATTGCCCAGAATACAAGGGAAATTATTATCATACAATGCCAAGATTTAAAGAAGTAATTCCAGGCCGCATTAATCAATCTGTAGAACTTGCTTATTTTACTATTTCCAAAAATACAAAATTGTTTAAAACAATTGATAAATATTTCAAGCATTTATATTTAAAAAATGATAAAAGTAGGAGTTGATGTAGATGGTGTTTTAAGAAATTTAATGTCTGGAATTAATAATGTTTTTAAAAATTATTATCCAGAATATATAGATGTAGATAAAATTCCACACAATTATGATTATCCGCATATTAAAATGCCTCTTAAAGATAAGTTTGATATTATTTTTAATGAGTATCCAGAAGATATTTTTTTAAAAACCAAGCCGTATAGTGGGATAATAAAGCAATTTGAAATATTAAAAGACTGGGCTCAAAAAAACAATATTAAATTAGTTTGTGCTACATCTCAAGAATCTCATCTTATATCAATGACTTATCTTTGGTTAGGAAAGTATAATTTTGCATTTGATGAGCTATATATCACAAAAGATAAAGGTGCTATAGGATTGAATTATTTAATAGATGATGGCCCACCTAATTATTATAATTGGATTCAAAATGGCAATCCAGAAGAAAACTTTTTTTTAATGAATAGAAGTTGGAATAAAGATGTTCCAGCAACAAACAGAATAAAAAAAATTGTTGATGCCATAAAGATTATAAAATACCTGTAACATATTTTCTTTTTTTTCGTATAGAATAAAAAATATTAATTTAAAATAAATAAAAAGAGGAAAATAATTATGGCAGATTCAAAATTAGATAAAATAAAAGCTTCTTACTTGGAATTAAATGAGTCTGAAAAAATTAGGTTTAATAAATTTTTAGAAGAACAAAATTCAAAAAGACGTGAAGAGCTTAAAAAAATGAGAGAAGAATTTCTATCTCATATTGAAAAAACTGGAACTATGGCAAAAGAATATTTCAAAAATTTGTTCCAAATGTAAAAAAAATAAAAAAATATAATATATAATAAAAACCCCGAATTTTTATCGGGGTTTTGTTTTTTTTAGCATAATTATAAAATAAAAATGGATAAAGAAATTAAATTTCAGATTAAAGTTAATTCAGAAAAAGATTTTAACAAAATTCATGAAACGCTTAGAGTTCATATAGCAAATCTTGAATTGGCAGGTGTTGTTAAAATAGTTGATTTGGGAATAGAAACGTCAATTAGTAAAAGTAAATAAATTTTGTTTATTTACTTTTTTTTGTTATATTTGCTGATAATCTAAAATAAAACAAATATGACTGAAAGAGTATTTTTTAATCCTACCCTAAGACTTTCCAAAAATAAATCATTAGAATTACAATCTGGAATTTGGCAAGAATGGAGTTATTTTAATTTCTCAATTAAGTGGGATAGACATACAGACCATGCTGGATTTGATTTTAATATTGAAATATTTGGTTTATATTTTACCTTCGACATTTGTGACAATCGACACTGGGATTATGAAAATAACAAATGGAAAATATATCCAGAGATTAAATCCCCAGGTGTATACTAAAGAAAGTGATTAATATAAACAAAAATCTATAATTATGTCGATAACAGGATGTACACCATACGATATTGGTGAAAAAAAAACATCTTTTTCAAACGAAGAAGTATTTCAAATAAATGAAGAAATAAAAGATATTAAAATTCATCTTGAATTATTTGTTGTGAGAAATTCGAGTGGACAATATTTCCACAATGTTGGTTATGGCGGATATGGAAAGACATGGGTCGATAGCTTACAAAAAGCAAAAATTTATACAAAAATTGGACAAGCCAGGTCAAGGGTGACTTGGTTTACAAAAAAATATTCCAATTATCCAATGCCAGTTATTATTAAAATAATAGCAAATGAAGCAATTGTTTTAGATGAGAGTGAACGTGTTAAAAAAGCTATTGCTAGTAAAGAAAGAGCTGAGGCTAGAAGAAAAAAAGCTGAATCCGAATGGAAGTTAAAAAGAGCTGAAGAAAAACTAAAAGAAGCTGTAGAAGAAATAAAAAAATTAAAAGATGGCTGTTAAAATTGAAGGTGTGGTTTTATTTATGTATGAACAGGATATGAAATAGAAAATTATGCAAGAAGAGAAAATTATAGGTACAGTAGAAAAAATAATTTTTAAGTCAGAGGACACTGGATTTTATGTTTTGAGTGTATTGATAAAAGACAAAGGAAAAGAATACACTGTAACAGCTAATCAGTTAAAAATTCATGAAGGATTAACAATGGAGTTCCATGGGCAATGGGTTTCAAATCCAAGGTATGGAAATCAATTTAAAGCAGACAAAGCTATTGAAATAGCCCCTGAAACAAGGGAGGCAATGATTAAATATTTATCATCCAGTTTTTTTAAGGGAATAGGTCCTGTAATTGCAAAAAAAATAGTACAACATTTTGGAGAGAATGTTCTTGAGATATTAAAAACTGATATAGATAGATTAGTAGAAGTCCCAGGTGTATCAAAAAAGAAGTTAGAAACCATAAAAAATTCTTGGATAATAAACTCTGAAATTAATGAAATAATGGTGTTTCTTCAAAGTTATAATATAAGTACTTTATTTGCAACTAAAATATATGAAACATACGGAAAGGATTGTATCAATAAAATCAGGTTAAATCCTTATAGAATGGCAAATGATATCAAAGGAATAGGGTTTAAATATGCAGATAATATTGCTTTAGACATGGGATTTGATAAAAATTCGAAAGAAAGAATTTCTGCTGGAATAATCTATATATTAAATGAAGGTGAAAATGATGGTCACTGCTATTTGCTACATAATCAAATATTGCTTAAGGCAACTGAAATTCTTGAGGTAAGCATAAAAGAAAAGATTGATGAAATTTTAAATGAATTGGTAGAAGAAAATATTATAAAACTTTCAAAAATATCTGGACAAGAAAGATATTATTCTATTCAATTGTTTTATGATGAAAGATATTGTGCTCAAAAAATTGATGTTTTAAAAACAGCTGGAAATGTTGCTGATGAAATTATTGTTAGTGAATGGGAAGAGTCGTTAAAGGAAGAAGAAATATTATTAAGTGAAGAACAGCAAGAAAGTATTAAAGAAATTGTTACCAATGGAGTTTCTGTGCTTACTGGTGGACCTGGATGTGGAAAAACAACAACATTAAAATACTTAATTGACCTTTTGGAAAAATTACAATTTACATATCTACTTGCGGCTCCAACAGGAAGAGCAGCGCAAAGAATGACAGAAGTCATAGGAGTTCAAGCACAGACTATACATAGACTTTTGGGATGGAATCATGTTGAGAAATGCTTTAATCACAATGAAAAAAATCAGCTTAATTGTGAATTTATAATTATTGATGAAACATCAATGGTGGATATACATTTGGCGGCATCATTATTGAGAGCTATTCCTCAAGATTGTCAAATTTTGTTTATTGGAGATGTTGACCAATTACCCCCAGTTGGTCCAGGTGCTTTTTTTAAAGACTTAATTAATAGTGGATTTGTAAAAACATACATTTTAAATAAAATATTTAGACAAGGTGAAGGTTCGGAAATTATTAAATTTGCTCATGGTATTAATAAAGGAATTGAACCAAATATTAGCAGCCCATTAATTGAACCAGATTTATGGAATAAAAAAACGGACTGTCTTTTTATTGATTCAGAGCTTGCAAATCCACATAAACATTTTACAGATTATCCAGATTGGTCAAGTTTATTTTATGGGGTCGATGCTATTGAAATGATTAAAAAACTTTACATAGAAACCATAAAAAAATATTATGGAGAAGGAATAGAAATACAAATTTTATGTCCTATGAATGTGGGGGACATAGGAGCGATAAAAATCAACGAAATTTTACAAGCAGCAGTTAATCCACCTTCTCCTAAAAAGTTCGAAATAAAGATTAAAAACAGGGTTTTAAGACAAGGTGATAGAGTTATTCAAACTGTTAATGATTACGATTTGGGAGTCTATAATGGGGATATAGGAAAAATAACTATGGTTGACCCAGAAGAAAAGCAATGCTTAATTGAATTTGGTACAGAGAATAAAAGTATTTTATACAAAAGAGACCAATTGCTTGAATTAAAACTTGCATATTGCATAACGATTCATAAAAGTCAAGGAAGTGAATTTGATGCTATTATAATCCCCTTAACAAATCAACATTTTGCTATGTTATATAGAAATTTGATTTATACAGGACTTACAAGAGCAAAAAAACTTTGTGTTTTTGTGGGACAAAGAAGTGCATTTTCTAGGTCTGTAAATAATATAAAACAGACAAAAAGGCAAACATCTTTAATTGAATTGTTCCAAATGAAAAAATTTGATGAATAATAATTTAGCTTTTTGCTTTAATTATTTTTACTAATTTCGCTGCGTCTTCGTATCTTTCATCTTTAGAAGCGTTTATTAATTCTTTTTGTAATTCTTCTATATTCATATCATTATAACTTTTAGGTATTTTTTCCTCTTGAATTTTAAAAGAATTAATTTTAGCTTCGATTTCGTCAATCATTAAATTTATTTCTTCCATTGCCAATTCTGAATTGTATATTATATTATTCATAAAAATTGTAAATTTTTCTGGTTCCATTAAAGATATCTTGTTCATTAAATAAGAAACTAATTTATAATCCCCCATTCTATCATGCTTTATAATATAATCAAGAGTGTTATGCAGATACCTCCATAAAGTTGGGCCAATTCTTTTCATCCAAATTTCTTGTAGAGGAATATCAGATTGTCTTATAATTTCATTTACTATTTCTTCTCCATATTTTTTAGTAATATCAATAATATAATTAGAAAACAACAATTCTAATGATGCTTTTGTTACTTCATGCATTAGAATCGGGAACATCATTGCAGATGCTTGAATTAAAAGTTTCCCATTTTTATCTTTTCCCATCTTAGTAACACCAGACGCAAACGATTGACTCATCATATTTTCTAATGGCATTTGCCAAATTGATAAGGAAAAATTAGGCATTGTTTTCTGATATAATGGATAAAGTATTGTATCAATTTTGTCTAAATCTTCTTTTATTGAATTAAAAGTTGTATGGCTTCTAAAACCCGCACCCATCATTAATGCATTTTGAATTTTTCTTTTTTCTACATGTTTTTTTATAATTTCTTTTTCTTCATCTGAAAAAAACAAGGGAGGACTTTTTTTCTTTAAATATAATTCATCTTGTGATATTTTCATTGTTATTTTAGCACATACTTTATTCATCACAGAATCTGGGATGCCGAATTGCTCTTTAACTTTTTTTATAGCGAGTTTTTCTAATTCTTTTATATAAGGACGTTCAATGTCAAAAATTTGTGTAATAGATTCAGATATATCAATTAGAGAAATTTTACCATTGATTTCTACTTCTTTTGTAATGCTTTCAAATTCTTCACTAGCCAGTTTCTGGATTGTTGTATAATTAGGGTCTCCTCCATTAAAAAAATCAACATTTGAAAACGGTGTTCTTTTTTTATTTTCAATTCCATCTATAACCGTTTTATGCGGCTTTCCATACCTGGTATTTTTAAATTTCATTGCCATATAATATTATGCTTTAGGTTCTGGCATGGGAGTATTTTCAGGCCATTTATCAGGTGTTAATTCCCATTCTGGGTTTGGTATTGGAATAGTTTCAATTTCTGGAGTTGCTATTTCTATTTCTGGGACAATCTCGTTTATGATTTTTTTCATATTTTATAGCTTTTATATTGTCTTTCATATAAATAATAAAAAACTTTGAAAATTATAAAAAATTTTATACCTTTGTTTTTTAATTAAAATTAGGAACATGGAAAATGAAATAAACAAAATGGTAGAAGATATAAAGAGTAAAATTGGAGAAAATATCATCCTTGAAGAATCTAAAAAAAAAGAAAAGAAAAGATTCTTTATTAGTGATACTCACTTTAACGACTCAAGACTTAACTTATATGGAAGAGATTTAGTTTTTAAGGATGCAAAGGAAGTAAATAACCATATAATTGAGGTCTGGAATAAAACAATTGAAAAGAATGACTTAGTTTATCATCTGGGGGATATATCAATGGATAAAGATGGATTAGAAATCCTAAACCAACTTAATGGAGAAAAGGTCTTAATAAAAGGGAACTATGATATAAACATAGAAAATAGTGGGACAGCCAAATATGAAATAAATGATAAAATTTTATCTAAATATTTTACAAAAGTTGTTGATGAATTAGAAATTGAAATTGGTGGAGAAACTGTTTATTTGAACCATTTCCCTACAAATGCTAAATCTGATAAATTTAATATTGTTGGTCATATTCATGGATTATGGAAAGTTCAGAGAAATATGATAAATGTGGGCGTTGATGCTTGGCACTTTACTCCAGTTTCAGAAGATTTAATTAAATTTCAAATGAATGGAATTAGGAAACATTATGACCAAAATTGTTTTCCAGGAGAACTTGTTGCAAGTGTTAAAAACAGGCATGGAGAAGTTAAAGTACTTAGGGCACCAGAATATGATAAGGTGGCTACATTTGAAGAAAGTAAAGATGTATATGTATTTTTTGGAGGTTGTATTCAAGGGACAAACCCCAAAGTGCTTTGGCAAGAAGAATTTATAAAAAAAATACAAGAAGAATTAAAAAGCACAAAATTAAACAAAAACATTGTTTTGTGTTCCCCAAGAAGACTTGAAAAACCTGATAAAGATAAATTTGTATATTCAGAACAAGTAGACTGGGAAGAAAAATATTTAGAAAAAGCAATGTACCAGGGGATAATTGTTTTTTGGTTAGACAAAGAGTTTGAAAAAATTGAAGGAAGAAGCTTTTGTCAAACTTCTAGATTTGAATTGGGCTGGATTTTTGAAGCAGGCAAACACATTGAAAATTTTATTCCCATAATTGGCGCACACAAAGAATTTGAAGGACAACGTTATATTAAATATAAATTCGAACGAACGTATCCAGGGTTTGAAATGAAGACAAACAAAGATGATGTGATAAAAGAAATTATAAAACAGATTAAAAAGATGATTTAAAATCATTATACTCTTCGGGGGTTACTTGAGACATGTTGTTTTTGTTTATTATAATGTTTTTTATATATTCGTTTGTATTATTAAATAAATCCACAAAATACAGTTTTTTGAATTCCGTACACTTATCAAATATTATTAACAATGAAATATTATTGTTTTCACAGTATTTTTCTTTTATTTTATCTTTTTTTTGTAAATAAATAAATTTTTCTTCTGCTCCAAATACTTTGATTGATTGAAAATGCTGTAAACCATGAAACTCAATACAACAATTAAATTCATCTAAATAAAAATCGAATGGAAGAAGATTTATTGATTTGCATTCACTAAATTTTTTTTGTGGGGTAAATTTAATTTTGTTTTTTGTGAATAGATTGAACAGAATATTTTCCCCTTTGGAATTTCTACACATTGGACACCCCTGCTTTCTAGTAATATGTTTTTTTGCGGTTTGTTTAAACACGCCATGCTTTGGACATATAATTTCAACCGCTGTACGATTGTTTTTGTAATCTACCAAAGAATAATCATATTTATTTCCGTGTATTTTAATAGAAGACTTAATAAAAAACTCTTTGTTCAATTTTTTACTGCCACCGCAAGTTGGGCAACCTTGTCCAAATAGATGACTTCCTGGCTTTTGTTCGAAAATTCCATGTATAGGACAAATTATTTTAATTTTATTTTGTAAATTTAAAGAAACTAAAGAATAATCATACTTGTTTTTGTGTATTTTATTGGCTTTGTCAATAAACTCATTGAATGTCATAGTAAATCTTTTTGAGACATTTTCATAGCGGCATTTTGAACAACCTTGACCACATAAGTGAGCGTTGGGAATCATTTCAAAAACTCCATGAATTGGACAAATTATTTTAACTTTAGTTTTATTATTTACATAATTAACCAATGAATAATCATATTTGCTATTGTGAATTACATTCGCCTTGTCTATAAAGTTTCTACTTGAACATCTTGATTTCTCAAAACTACATTTAGCACACCCACTTCCTTTTAAATGAACTCCAATTTCTTGTTCAAAAACACCATGTTCCAAACAAATTATTTTTACTTTTGTTCTTGAATTTATGTAATTTACAAAAGAATAATTATATTTATTTCCATGAATTTCTATGGCTCTTTTAATAAACTTTTCTGTTTTATATTTATTAGACATAGTTATTTTTTTTGCTTAATTCGTTAAAATATTCTTCCAATAACCAATTAAAAAACTTAGATTTATTTTTTACATTTAACTTTTCAAATTTTACGAAAAGTTCGTTTGGAAGGTGAATGGTTAATATTTGCCTTTTTTCTTCCTGTGTTAGTTTTTTTCTTCCCATAATTTATAATTGTTTATTGTAAATATATAAAAAAATAAAATTACGGCAAAGACGTAATATTTTTTTCTTTTTTAGCCAAAAATTTTTTTAAAAGATTTATAATCAGTTTATTTTTATTATAATTTCCTTCGTTTAATTTTTTTGAAATTTCTGGAGTAATAACTATGTCTAATCTTTTTGATTTTTCTTTCATAGAATTTGGTTTTCTCATAAATATATGTTATTTTTGTCTTAAATTCAAATAAAAATTATGAGAACAAAGCTTAAAAAATTTAATATGGAAAAAAAGAAAACAATTTGGGATTATTTTGAAGATAATTATGAATATCCCAAAGAAATAGCACACAATCCAATTCCATATGGAGTTGTTTGGACATATGTTTCATCAACATTTTTAAATGGGTTTATTAATTACGTTAAACCAATTAAATGCTATTTGGCTGATAGATATACATCAGATGATGAAAATATCTCTGATAGAAATATTGATTATCAAAATAATGGAGAAAGAGATTGGTTTAAATTTAATGGAACGAAAAAAGAATTAAAAGAAAAAATAGTATCTGGCAAGTTTGAGATGTATCATACAAAATTAGATTGCTTTGGAGATGATATATTAATTCTTTCTGAAATTGAGACAGAAGAAAATGAAACTATAAACAGATATATGTTTTTTTGGTATGATATGGATTGTTCAGATTGTTCTATTGGAAAGTTTGAAACCACTGATACAAAGGAACAAGTTATTGAATCTATGGTTAATTTTTTAGAAAAATGCAAATATGAAAATAAAGACAGTGTTATTAAAGATGGCCTCGATAATGGAATTATAAATTATACAGAATTGCCACTCTCTTTTTTGCGTGGGTGGGTTAGTTTTATGTAAAAAGCTGATTTAATATGGAAGATTTAAAAAAAGCATATAATACAGTAGAAGAATATAAAGACGAACTTGCTTCTGTAGGTAGGCAAATTAATTATCATATAGAAAAGTGTTTTGAAGACTTTTTTACTGAAGAAGAGCATTTAATTATTAATGAAGCAAGAGAAATAGCTGATGCTCCATACCATTATAGAATAAACGAAGATGCATATATTATGGGAAGAGAAAGTGAGGCAGAAGAGAAAGAAATAGAAAACGCCAATAAGATAAAAGCGGCAAATGAGTTAATTTCAAAGTTTCTTAATGAAATGCCTCCAAATATGAAAACAACGTGGTTAACATTTAAAAAATATGAAGATGAGCAAAGAAATAAAAATCGGAGATAAAACATATAATTTTGTTTTACCCACAAGTCAAGCAATTGAAGAGTTGGAACAAAAAAACAACACAACAAGTTTTTTATATGATTGGTGTAAGCTAGTTGAAAAAATAAAAGATAAAAAAGACATCTGGACAGAATTTGTTGCACTTCCTGGTTATAAATTTAAAAATCTAAAAATTATAGAATCACCATTCAAAGTGGTTGAAGATGAATGCCAATTAAACATAACTTTTAGATATGACGATTTTGAAAAAATACTATAGTAAACATTTATTTAAAATAAAAATATGGAAAACAAATTAACTGATGAATATATAATTCTTGCAGAATTAAATAAAATTCTTGGTAAAATGCAAAAGAAATAAAAAGAAGGCCAAATCAAACAGGGGCAGTTTGTGGGGATACAGATAACTGCTGGGCATTTGATATTTTGTTTGCTGATTGGCAGATACAAAATAACAAAAATGAAAAAGGCAGTACATTTGATAATATGGATTATTGGATGCCAAAAATTAGAGAACAGCTAAATGTATCTGAAAGTTATTTTCATAATAGTAATGATGCTACTATTTGGATTTATAAAGATTATAAAAAACTTTAAATAAAATTATAATGAGTTTAGATGTATATTTAAGTCAAAAAGGTGCAAATGTACCCAAAAGTTCATCAGGAATTTTTATTCGTGAGAATGGCGAAACAAAAGAAATAACTGTACAAGAATGGAATGAAAAGTTTCCAGATAAAGACCCAGTAAAATTACAATCGCAACAGTATGAAACTGATGAAGTTTATTCTGCTAATATCACACATAATTTAGGCAAAATGGCAGAGGAAGTGAAAATATACAAGTATTTATGGCGTCCAGATGAACTTGGCATTACAAAAGCTAAAGAATTGATTGAGCCTTTAAGAGAAGGACTTCATAAATTAAAATTGGAACCTGACAAGTATAGAGAATTTAACCCTGATAATGGGTGGGGTACTTATGAAGTACTTGTTAAGTTTGTTGAAAATTATTTAAATGCATGCTATAATTATCCAAATGCTGAAGTGAGTGTTTCAAGATAAAAATATAAAATTATGAAAGAACAAATTAAAAAATTAAGTCAAGATAAAAATGTTTTATTTGAAAGATTTAATAAAATTAATATAGCTATAGAAGCTCTTCAGGATATATATTCTGAAAGCACTTGTGTTGAAGCAGATTCAATAATTAAAAATCTAGAATCAGAAAAAGAGGATTTGCATAAAACTATCAACAAAATTGATATGGCTATAAAAGCACTTCAAAATTTGTGTAATCACAAAAAAGAAAATGGGTCTAGTGCAATGAAATATGAAGGACATGATAGTCATAATGATTATTATAAATGTTCTATTTGTGGACATGAAATATAAAATAACAATTACAAAATTATAACATTTGTTATGTTTTATCGTATAAGCTAATATGTTAATAAAAAATTGTAGATAGTATGTTTGGAAATATGTTTAAATCAATGGAATATTCAAAGAAAGCAAATATTCTTTATAAAAATTTAAAAGGAGGAGAAGGTTCAAATCAGAAATCTTGCAAATGTTGTTCATTCTGTTGTTGGCTAAAACCATGTAATCTCTCTAAAGAGGATATAGCTATTATGGCAAAACATTTTCATTTAACTCGTAAAAAACTTTTTAAAAAATATTTAGTGGTTGATACAGCAAGTGCAAAAGATGGACATTTCACTTTGACCCCAATTCGAAAAGAATGGCAGTCTTATGCAGGAAAGTATTTGCCATCTAACGCTACTTATGATATTAATACACCATGCACATTTCTTGATGAAACAACAAAAAAGTGTACTTTACATGGTTTAGCAAAACCATATGGAGGAAGAACTGCTAAATGTTGGACTAAGATGGTAGGTAAAGTACACTCATTCTCAAAAGATGAATTAAAAAAAATTGTGGGATGGGATGGTGATACAAATTGGGATGATTAAAAAATAAAATTTATTATATGATAAAAAAAATATTTGATGAAATTGCAGCTGAGAGTTCCACCAATAAAAAGATGGAAATTCTCGCAAAATACAGAGATAACGAACTTTTAAAAAGAGTATTATACAAAATTTTATCAAAACGAGTAAAATTTTACGTAAAAGCTATTCCAGAATACAAACCAACTTCAAATCCGACAATGAGTTTGGATGAGGCATTAATTTTTTTGGAAAAGCTAAGTAATAGAGAATTGACTGGTTATGACGCAATCAACCATTTAAAAGATATATTATCATCATTATCTTCGGATGATTCTTATATAATAGAGAGGACTATTGACAAAGATGCAAAAATAGGCATGGGAACCACCAATATCAATAAAGTTATTCCAAAATTAATTGAAAAAGTGGGTTATCAAGGATGTAAGCCTTATTCAAAAGATTTAGTAAATAAATTATTTGCCAAATATAAAAAAATATATTCTCAACTAAAAGCAGACGGACAATATGCAAATATTATAATAGATGATTCAACTCCATTTTTAGAATCAAGGCAAGGAGAAACAATCAATCTCGAAAATCCAAAGTTTTTGGAAGAATTAAAAAAGCTTCCAAATGGAGTACTTAATTCTGAATTGACTATGGTTGGAGTTGAAAGATACAAAAGTAATGGGATGATTACGTCTCTAATATCTATTGCAAACAAGAAAAGCAACGGAGAAAACACAGGTAAAGAAATTGCAAAATTTGAGGAAAAGCATATGCCATATCGACAAGCTCTTGACTCTATTATTGTAACATCTTGGGATTTTTTAACCCTTGATGAATATTATGAAAGAACTTGTGGGAAAGAATATGAAGAGAGATTGGCAAAATTAGAAGAAATTTTAAAAGATTTAAAAATGCTATCTGTTGTTGAGACCAGGGTAGTTAAAAACATAGAAGAGGCAATGGTGCATTTTGAAGATGTTTTAGATAGGGGGCTAGAAGGTACTGTTTTAAAGGCTGCATCAGGAATGTGGGTGGACTCAAAGCCATCATATCAAATTAAAATAAAGAAAGAAGTTTTACTAGACCTTAAAATAACAGGATTTTCATATGGAGACAAAGGTACAAAAAATGAACATGTAGTATCTTCTTTGGAAGTGCAAAGTGAAGATGGAATATTAAAGGCGATGGCTGGCGGCATTACAGAAGACGATATGGAAGAAATAACCAGAAATCAAGATAAATATTTAGGAACAATTGCGGAAATAAAGTGTAATGGTGTTTCAATCACTGATAAAAAATATTCGCTATTACATCCACGCTATATTAAATCAAGAATCGGAGATAAAGATATTGCAAATACTCTTGAAGAATGCTTGGAAATTCATAAAGCATCAAGTTTATAATATTTTATTTTTTTTAATATCTCTGTTTATTTTGCTACATAGTGGTTGAAGGTTTGTGTAGTGATTTAACTTAATTATATTTTCTTCTGTTTCTGCTGTGGACAATGAAACAATATGGTCAATGTCCCATCCATAATTAAATTCACCATTATATAAACCTTTATTTTTCCAGCTCATCCAAGGTTCGAATTTAGATTCAAGGTACTTTTTAAATTCTTCAATTGAACAACCAAGTATTTTTTCACTCGCAAATTTTTTAGTATATCCTTTGCTGGATAGCGAGCGCCTAATTGATTGCCTAATGTTATGCATTAATTTACCATTAATAGTGTTGTGAAGTTTTTTTTGATATTCTCTTTTTTGTTTTGCAATTTTTATTCTGTTTTTTTCTCGGTATTCCTTTCTTCTTTTGTTAATTTTTTCTTTATTTTGCTCGTGATATATTTTACTTTTTAATAGTATTTCCTCTCTGTTTTTTAAATAATATTTTTTTTTATTTTTTGATAGAAATTCTTTATTTTCTTCCCTATATTTGGCGTTTTTTTTGATTAGTGCCAATTTGTTTTTTTCCCAATATTTTTCTTGGTAATCTTTTTTTTTCATAATTGTAATGTTTAATTTTTCAGCCAAGTGGTAATTGCCTCTCTTATAATTTCACTTAGTTTAACAATTCTACCTTCTTTTTGGCTTTTTTCTATAGATAACTTAATACATTTTTGGTATAATTCAGCATCTATCCTGAATGTTACTGTTTTTGCTTGAAATTTTTTCATATTTGTAATATTTATTATTGTCTTACATATAAATATAAAAAAATTTTGTAATTTCAAAAAAAAATTATAACTTTGTTAATATATTCTGTAATTTAATAGACTATAAGAATGAATAAATTTAAAAATATACAAAGATATATATCTGGTGCTTTTATTGGTATGATAGCGGAATATTTATATCGAGTTAAATTATCTATTCCAGTATTAATAGTAATGATACTAATTATATTACTTGCTGTAATTGATATTTTAATAACAAAAAACAATAATAAATTATGAAATTTAGGAAAGATATTACAGATTATTTGATATCACAGCTCGGAGACCATTATAAAAAGAAAGACTTTAAGTTTTATGAACAAGATGGGTTACTTTATGGAGCAAATTATGATTATAACAATAATAAAAATAGAATAACACATTTTACAAGTTATGATTTTTTATGGTTTGAAGGTGGTGAACAAATAAAACAAAATATAGAAAAAATTTTTAATGTAAAATTTTCTAAAGGAGAGAATGATGCTGTTTGCAAATGTGGTGAATCAAAGAAATTTTCTGTTTTTGGCGGAGATTATTGTATACGATTAAGATGTAATAAATGTAACAATGTATTTTAAAACAATAAATATATGAAAGCAAATACAACATTTAGAAACGAAAATCTTTTTTGTCTTAATTGTGGTGGAGAATTTGCCTTAAATTATCCAATATCAATTAAAGAAATGACTGAGAAAATAGAAGCATTTAATAATCTTCATAAAAATTGTAAAAAAACCTGGGAGGAACCAAAAGTAGATAAAAATAAATCTGTACATGATAGAGCAATGTGGTGGTTTGAAGTATCGGAAAGAGGTTTAAGCTCTATGACAATGTGGAATTGTTTTATGGGTAATAAGGGATTTTCAATTCATCATCCTTCCGACCCCTCCGATTTCGGTAGATGTTGGAAATTATTAGAAACCGTTCCAGAGTGGAAAAAAGAATTATATAAGTTAAAATCACTTTCTCCTATATGGAGTAATCTTGTTGATAATTGGGATAAACTAAATGAATACTATGAAAAGATGCGAGAAAAGAAAGGAGATAATGGAATGTATGAGTTTATGAGGTCATTGATTGAAAACAAAAAGAAATAATATGATAGAAAAATTAAAAGAAAAATTGAAAAAAAAGCAATCTGAAGTTTTAGAGCTACAAAACCAAATTGAAAAAGAAGAAAATAAAGAATATCATGGCCTAATTGGAAGATATTTTCGTCTGAGTACTACTTGCTATTTTAGAGTTGATAAAATAGATTATGTTGATGAAAATCATGTTCATGTTAATGGTCTAAAATTATTTTTTGATAATAATGAGTTTAGAATAGAAATAGACGGAACTGAAAGTATATATAAATTTACAAAACCAACTGAAATTAGTAGAGATGACTTTCTAAATTATATACAATCAGATATTGATATGATAAAATTGAAAATTAATAATTTGGTATAAAAATGGAAATGGATAATTTAAAAGATTTTGATAATAGATAGATATAGTAATTATGGTCATCGTGGTGCTACCATAATCGGGTATAGAAAATTGTATACTATAGAAGACAAAGCAATAGAAAAAATTTTTATTTAAAAAATATCAGATAAAATGAAAAATAGGACAGGTATTGACTTTAGTAAACATGAACATCGTGTTGAAATATTTAAAAATGGGGAGAAAGAAATAAGAATTGACCATTTTCAAGTAGGAGATAGCAATAATAGATACATTCAATTTATAAATACAGATAGAGTACTAACTGTAACAGGAGATTACGGGAATTGGGTTTTTTGTAGGCCATTTGTACCTAGTGCTGATGGATGTGTGTCAGATTCTTATTGGTTAGAAAAGTTGGGAACGCTTAGTAAACAAAAAGCTAAAAGTTATGATGCAGAAGAAACTGCAAAGAACATAAAAGGACTTATTGATACTGGGCTTGAAGAATATGGATATGAAGGGGAAAAGCTAGAAAAAGCAAAAGAATGGTATGAAGAATTGCTATTGGAAACAGATGATGAATTGGAATACAAATATAAGGCATATAGAGATAATTATATCCCAAGATTTATAGAATATGAAGATATTCCATTTTGTGAAAAAGTTGATAATTGGTTATTGATAATTTTTGATGCCTTTGATGAAATGTGTAATAGATTAAAAATCTCTCGTGAGCATTATTTTAAGACAAAATGAAAGATGAAATAAAAATATTTAAAGAAGGAGATTTACAATTATATGACTGGCAGTATCAAATATGTCATACTAATATCAATATGTTTAAAGTTGGACAAACAGTGTTCTTAAAGTCAAATCCAGAATCTGCAATGAAGATATTTTCAATAGATAGCAAATCAATAACAACCAAGTGGAAAAGTAACAATGGCAGTGATGAAATATGTGCTTTCTCTCCACGGTGTTTACTTCAATATAAATATGCAGCACTATTATTAGGTAAAAACAAATATAAAGTGTGTTTAAATTAGCTAAATTATGAAATTACACAAAAAAATATTAATGAACAGTGTTGAAATTGATGAAGGTATAGCAGAACTTATTCAAACGCTTTGGGACAATGGTATAGAAACTATACAAAGTTGTCAAGGAGGATATATGTTAAATGAAAAAACAAGATTTACACATTTAAATGGTGATAAAATAATAGAAAACGCTCACATTATTTTTTTTAGAAAAGACTTAAATAGAATAAAAGATTTCTTGCCAAATAACACTGAATATATAATCGGGGATAAATCAAAAGAAGGATATTTGGAAGAATGGCTAGGTTTATTTGATGGAGTATGGGCTAATTTTAAGTTATAAATTAAAACTTTTTTATAAAAATTTCGTATAGTATAAAAAGATTATAATTATGAATGATGGAAGTTTCGAAATTATAGTAGCATCAGAATATTTTCTTAAATCAGAAAATAAAGAAATAGATTGGAATGAAACAGGAGACAAAAATCTTATATCTATGATGCAACATAATAAATTGCAAAATATTTTAACTTGCGAAGCCTCTATTTTTTTATTGCGAGGAAGTGCAGAATTTGGAGGAGAACTTGCTGATGATATGGTTTCCATTAGAAGAAACTTTATCAATGAATATGAAAAAGACTATGGAAAGTATATAGAATACAATGATTTTTCTTAATATTAAAAACATTTAAAATGCTAAAATTTCTTAAAAAAATTGATACTAAAAGTATTCCTGTAGTAGTAGCTATATTTGATGGGATGTCAGTATTTTTTATCTGTAGCTTATTGTTATGGCTTATTTATCTTGCAAACTTTACATGGCTTGTTATTCCACTTGCTATATTTTCGGTTATTATACATTTAATTACTAGTGTTTTAGAAAACAAATATATTATTAATATTGAAAAATACAAAGCAACACCATCACATTATATTTTTACAATTATTCAATTTTTTGTTTTTTGGTTTTTAATTATGTATTTGTGCTTTAATGTAACTTTAAGCAATTTTACATTTTCTCTTATTGTAGTAGCATGCATATTTGCACTTATAAAAATGTTGTCTGGAATTATAATATTACCATTTATAATGAATGCTTTAAAAAGAACAAAAGAGATAGGAAAAGAGTATGAAAATAATAAATTATCCTTTGAAAGTGCAATAGAAAATATTAATAAAGAAACTAAAATAACAAAAAAGCAATTGAATATATGTATAATTTTTATATTATTGCCAGCTGTATTATGTGAGATTACTTTTTGGTGGGCTTTTTATTATGTAATCATTGCTTTAAACGCACCGATTCAATTAAAAATATTTGCGGCTTTTGTAATTATATTTGGTACAATATTGTCAAATTTTTCTAGAATCTTAAAAAAAGAGTTAGTTAATAAAATATTGGATATTAAAAATTATGGATGAAAAAGAAATTAAAGAAATAAAAGAACAAATGATTTTTGATTTAAAAAAAAGTATTGAAGACTCTTCTTCTGAGGAATTTGTTGAAAATTATGAGACTTGGCAGAAAAAAATGAAGTATATAAATATTATGATATCTAATGTAGACTCTACAATTCCTCAATATGAATATAATGAATTTTGTAAAAAAATAATAGATTTTACAAATGATTGCTTAAATAATATTATTGATTATAATAAACTTTTTTTAACCAAAAATGAATATTTAAAAATAATAAAAGAAAATTATAATAATAGAGAGAAAGCGGAGCAAGCTATATTAGAAGAAATAAATAAAAAATATATGAATAATTGTATGCTTATTATTAATAGTTACCAAATGAAAGAAGCTGTTCGATATAAACTTAAGGATAAGTTTACTTTTGTAGAAGCGGATTTTGAAAAGGCTACAGAGATAGCAAAATCAAAAATTGATAATTTTGAAAATAAAAATAATTTTAATAAATAATTTAATTTATATAATATGAACGAAAGACCTAAAATTTCCGCTGAAACTATTGAAGAATTTGAAAAAATATCAAAAAAGCTCCAAGAATTGCCAGATAAAGTTGTTTCCCAAATTGAAAGTGCCGAATATGGGTTCGCAGGATTAGTATGTGGAATACAGTTTAAGCGAGAAGAAAAGCAAACAGTATATCTCCCAAATTGTATAACCCAAATAACAGATTTTGGCAATAGCATTGGAATTTATACAAGTGATGAATTCTTTTTTAGGATATGTGAAGAAATGAAAAATAATTCTAGATTAGATTTTGTTTTTGTTAAAAATGAATAAAATAAATTTAACAGATGAGCAAAAAAATAAATTATTGCAAATGTGTAATGATTTGTTTCCAGAATATGACATAGCAGAATATTTTGATAATACTGAATGTTGCTTTTTTTTAAAAGACGGAGATGAAACATGCATTCATTGGTTTGAATTGTGTGTTATAGAGATTCCTGAAAGAATAGCAGAAGGATTAAATACAGTTTATCCAAAAGATAATCATGCTTTTATAATTGATATGTTAATGAAAAAAATGCTGAATTTTTCTGCTCTTAAAAAAGAACACCCCGTAGATTATTTATATAAAATGTATGAGAAAACATTAGAAAATGAAAAATAATATTAGTATAAAAAATAAAAAAGCCAATTTTGAATTTACTTTTATAGAAGAGCTCATATCGGGAATTGTTCTTTCTGGGTCAGAAGTGAAATCAATAAGAAATGGAGCTGCTAGTTTTACAGATTCTTTTTGTTATATAAAAGACAATGAAATTTTCCTTAAGAACTTACACATTTCTGAATATAAAAATACAAGCTATAATCAGCACGAACCTAAAAGAGAAAGGAAACTTCTTTTAACAAAAAAAGAAATAAAAAGGCTTAAAGAAAAAACCTCAGAAAAGGGACTTACAATTGTTCCAATAAAGCTTTTTGTTAATGAAAGGGGGCTTGTGAAAGTTGTTATAGCTCTAGCAAGGGGGAAAAAGTTATATGATAAAAGATTATCCCTAAAGGAGAAAGACATAAAAAGAGATATAAGGGAAAACAGCTAATGATAAAAGTAATAATTGCAGGCGGAAGAACATTTAATGATTATAACTTGCTTTGTCAAATTTGTGATAAAGCATTAAGTTTACAATCTGAAATTGAAATAGTAAGTGGAACAGCCAATGGAGCTGACAAGCTTGGAGAAAAATATGCAGAGAAAAAAGGATATACAATAAAGCGATTTCCTGCCAATTGGAATATGGGAAGAAGCGCTGGATATAAGAGAAACGAAGAGATGGCACAATATGCTGATGCTTTAATTGCATTTTGGGATGGGAAAAGTAAGGGAACAAAACATATGATTGACCTAGCAAATAAGTATAGATTAAAAATAAAGGTCATAATTTATTAAATTCACTAATCAAAATTTTTAATTTTTATCAATTTGGAAAGTTGAAAAACTTTTTATATATTTGTGTTTTGAAAAATTACAAAGCATGAGTGAAATATACGAAAATAATGATAAAATGACATTATTTATAATAATAATGTGCATTTTAATATGTTTACTTTGTTCGTTGTAAAAATAAATTGTAATTATGACATTAGATTTAGGGTATACAAATAAAGAGCCATTTGATTTTTCTAAACCATTATTAACAGTTGTAGAATTAGCTGATGAATTGGGAGTTAGTTCATATGAAATTGTGAAAATATGTATGGAACATGGCATATTTGTTAGATTGTTGCAGAGGCTAGACGAGGAAACAGTTGACTTTATAAAAGAAGAATTTAAAAAATAGAAAAAATGGAATACTTTGGTACTAATTTAACAGAATATGGTCACTATAGGTGGTCACTTGAAAATGATAGAATGACTAACTTGGGAATATCTTTTAGAGATTTACCTTTTCACCCAGAAGACCTTACAAATAATCTACCAAAAGGAGAAGTGATATTCTACCAAGGTGGTGGATATACTGTAGTTGGCATATCAGGAAGTTGTAAGGATGGAAGACCAGGAACAAAATCTATATTTTGGATAAAGGAAATTATTAGTAAATCAGAAATGGTTCAAAAAATTATGCAAAATCCATCATCATTAAAAATAATTAATGCAATTCCTTTTGAAATATTATGGAATATATGAAAATTGACATAAATAAAATAAAAGTAGTACCAAAATCAATAAGTAATGATTTTAAATTATGTTTTTATGGGACTCCAGAGGAAGAAGTTCAAGAGTGGGTTGATTGTAATTCATTTAAAACAACTACTACTGAAAAATATACTAACATTATTATTCCAAATGAAGTTAAACTATCTGAAGTTTTTTTAGATGCAAAGCAATTTGAATGGATGGATGGGTTTAGCCCAAATCTTAATAAAAAATTGCATATTGGGCATTTTTCAAATTTAGTAATAGCGAAAGCTTTTGAGTCACTCGGAATTTGTGAAAAAACTGTTAGTATTTATGGTGATACTTTAGATGGAGAAGTTAAAAAAGAAGATGCGATAATGTTATTGCAGAAATATCAGAAAGATTTTCATTTTTTTCCTCACAAATCTATTATGGCATCAGAAATGAAATATAATGGTACCTTGCTTAAAAATGGAAGTGGAGATTATGAAGGAACCAAAATCTTTGAGATTGGAGAAGATAAAGTTGTTGGGATTAAAAATACAGGGCAAACATCATATTTTTATCAAGATGTTTCGCTTGCTGAAATGTTAAATTCTTCAACACTTTATTTAACTGGTAAGGAACAGTGTAATCATTTTGAATTATTAAAAAAATTATTTCCATACATTCATCATATTGGTTTGGGGCTGGTAAAAGTATCGGGAAAGAAAATGTCTAGTAGACTTGGAAATGTAATATTGATTGAGGATTTTATTGAATTAATATCAGAGGATTTTAATAATAACATACAATTGATATATAATGTTTTTGCTGGTTTGATTTTAAAATCAAATCCAGATGTAGACAAATCAATAAATTTGGATATAATTAGCAATACAAAAAATTCTGCAGGACTTTATTTGAGTTATACTATGGCTCGTTTAAATAGTGCTGGATGTGAGTTAAAAATAAGCGAAACATTTAATTCAAAAGACTTGGAATTTGCATATTTAAAATCTAAAATAAATTTGAGACCAAATTTTTTATTTGAAGCGTTAGTTAATCATTGCAAAGAAATAAACTTGCTTTATACAAGTCACATTATTAGAGATAGTGAAGATAACAAAAAAATGTTTGAAATATTATTATCTGATTTGGTTTATGGGTGTAAGAAGTTAGGGTTGTTTATAATAAACAAAGTATAATATGCCTCGTAGTATAAAAAAGGAATATCCAAAAATATTTGCTGATTGGCATCCAACTTTAAATGGTAAAATAAATCCAAGCGCAGTAAGGCGAATTTCTAGGAAGAAATATTGGTGGAAATGTCATAATAAAAAATGTGGATGTAATTGGAAAGCCACCATTAATGCCAGGATTCATCTTGGAGATGTATGCCCAGGATGTACAGAAAGAAAGAAAAAAAAGTTTACTCAAGACATTTTGGAAATTAAAAAAATATTTAAAGAAATAAAACAATTGCAACTGCAGGTTGACAAGTGTATTGATAATTTTATAGATGATGATTCTAGTAAAGCAAGTAAACAAAGAGACTCTGTAACAATAAGAAGAAAAATTGATGAGATTAATAAACTTGGTTTAAAATTTAGAAAAATTATTTTGAATTATAAGAAAAAGATGATTGTATATAATATTGAAAAAAAATTAAATAATAACAAAGATGAGCACTAGAATTATTTCAATGGATGACTTACCATTTAATTTGGATGAGCAAGAATCCGAACTTTTAATGAAAAAAATTCCAGATAACATTGCGGCCACTGGAAGACAATGGGGGTTTAATGACACTGTGTTTAGAGATAATCTCTTTAAATACATTGTTAAAGAAATTTTGCATTTTAAAGATGTTGATGAATATTATGAATCTGATGTCTTTAAAGAATATAACGAAAGTGGTAAACTACTTTCAAATTCAATTTTAATTGGAGAAACAAAGAGGTTTAGAATATTCTTTTCTCATTCATTTTATACAAAAGACTTTAATGAAACTCCTGAAGGAGTGGGAAATTTTGAACTAGTTGCTCCTAGTTTAGATATTGTAAAAAGCAATGCTTTTTTTGAGTTGTCCAAACTTATATTTAAAGATAAACTGGCTGTAAAAAAAATTGAAATAACTAATATTGAGGAGATTTAATTATGAATACTAAGCAGAAGATTCTAATGCGAATGAACAAAAAAAAGATAGATTTATATTTTGAACATTACAGAGAAATGAAAGAAAGTGAAACTCGATTGAAAGATGGGAATAGGGCAGATACAACTATTATAACCAAGAAAATGAGTAAAAAGATAAAGTTTCTTAGTAATATGAGTATTTATCCAAAAAGTATTCTTAATACTTTTTCCCCAAATAAAATAGACAATCGGTATTTTTGGAAAAAAGCAACAGATATGTTTTCTTTAGGAGCAATCTCTGGAGAGGATAATAAAGATAAAATAGAATTAAATGAGAAAATAATTGAAAATCTTCATAAACCTTGTGGGGCAATTAAAGAGCTTGATGATGTTTTTGAAAAAAATCAAAATGCAAAAATATTGGAAATTGGACCTGGCCATGGGTCATTAACTCAATATTTAGCATTAAATCATAATTTAAAAAATTATTATGCAATTGATATTCATCCTCTTTTTAAATTTAGAAGATTATACAAAACAGATGGAAAAAGTATTCCAAAAATTATTCCTAATGAATTAGACATTATCTATTCTATAAATGTTTTTCAGCATTTGACTCCAGAGCAAAGAATGAACTATTATAAACAAATAAAGAACAAATTAAAAGTTGGTGGAAAATTTATTTTTTCAATGTTCGTATTGTCAGAAAAAAATAAAAATATCATTATTAAAGATAAAGAAGGAAATTATGAAACTCTTTTTGGAGTTAGGGATAAATCTGGAAACTGCTATACTCAATATTTTGGACAATTTACGAGAATAAACAAACTTGAAGAAATTGAAAAAATATTTAAGGAACTTAATATGGATTTTAAAATAATACATTGTTATCTTAACAACTACACAATGATTGCAACAAAATTATAAATTTAATGTATAATGAAAAAAAATATTAAAATAACAATAATAATAAATTTAATTGGTGCTGCTATTACATTAACAGCAATTGTACTGGCTTGGGTACTTTATGGCTGGGAATTAGCATTAATTATATTTATGTCTTTATTAGGAAATAATTTAGAAAGACACAAAAAATAAATACAATGAGTAATAAAGAAAATAACAGTTGCAAACAAGTTCTAGTTGTTCGCAAGGATTTAAAAATGAGGCAGGGAAAAGCTATAGCTCAAGGCTCGCATGGGAGTTTGGGAGTTGTGCTTAATACAATGCGAATAAAACAAAAAGGAATTATATTCACTATAATTCGCTTTCTGTTTTGGATATTAAAAAAGTGTGGATATGGCACTTTGTTTTTTGCATACAAAAAAAATTCTCCCTGGGATAAATGGATTAATGGACGCTTTACAAAGATATGTGTTTATTGCAAAGATGAAAAGGAACTTCTGGAAATATATCAAAAAGCCAAAAGTGAAAATATGCCGACTGTTTTGATAACTGACGCTGGATTAACAGAATTCAATGGAGTTCCTACTAATACTTGCATAGCAATTGGTCCATATTGGGCTGAAGAAATTGATAAAATTACAGGAAATTTACCACTTCTATAAAAATATGAATAATAAAAGAAAAGAAGAAAACAAATTAAGAATAAACAATCAAATAAGAGTCCCACAAGTAAAACTTGTTGGAGATAATGTAAAAATGGATATCTATCCTATACAAGAAGCAATTAAGCTTGCTGATGAAATGGGACTAGATTTGGTGGAAATTAATGCATCTTTAACTCCTTGCATATGCAAGATTATGGATTATCAGAAATTTCTTTATGATAAAAGAAAAAATGATAAAAAACCAGATAAAATAGAAATAAAGGAACTAAGGTTCAGGCCGAAGACTGATGAACATGATTTTAATTTTAAAGTTAAACATGCTCAAAACTTTCTTTCTAAAGGAGACAGATTAAAAGTTGTAATCTTCTTTAAAGGAAGAGAAATGGCTTATCAAAATCAAGGGGCAGAGCTTTTAAAAAAATTAGTTGATGCATTAGAAAATTATGGGGTTCCAGAAGCTATTCCAAAAATGGAAGGAACAAAAATGCTAATGTTTTTTAAACCAAAGAAAAAATAATTTTTTTTGATATTGTTTTTTTTATTTGTATTTTTGTTTTATGAATGGATATGGCACCATGAATAAAAAATGAAACCAATAATTAAAATTAATATATATGAAAAAAATCTTTTATTATTATTTGCCAATTGCAATTTATTATGCAGTGTTTTTGTTTATTTTATCATCACTTTTTTTAATTAAACCCACTTCAGAAACTGCAGACGTTGTTATAAAGTATGAACCTAATTTCATTTCGTTTATAGTAAAATTTGTTTTATTACCATTACTAGGGATTTCATATTACAAATGCTTCTTCCATGACTTACTTTCTAAATTTAACAAATCTTTGCTTAAAAATATTATAGATGATAAAGAAATCTTGGAAATTGAAGAGAAAAGAATGCAAAAAATTTTGAATTTAATTACAGTAAGTTTATTACTAATGCTCTTAATGGTAGGAATTTTTATATTTTAAAAAATTATGGAAACAATATATATAACTTTACCAGATTATATTCCACAAACTTTAGTTAAAGAACTAGTTGAAACTAATATTAAACAAAATTCTAAATTCGAATGTACTGTACATTTTGACAAAAAATCAGGAGATGAAAATTTTTTCTCAATTAGCTCCAAATATGGTGCAGAATGTTTTTATTTAATTGGAATGCAAGTAAGTATTATGATTAATGTGTGGAATGAAAGAATAAAAACGAAGAAATATAATACAGTCAATGAAATAGAAGATAAGCATAAAGCTATGTATTCTCCTGTACTTGAAAGATTTGAAAAAAATGATACCTTGAATTTTAATTTTGAATATATTGAAATAGACAAGCATTATTTTGGATTTGATGAGGATGGGAAAATAACATATGATTCATCCAAGATGATGAATCGTCATCTTGGGTTTAAAGAAAGAATTAAGCCTTATGAAGTGGAATTTTGCAAGAGAAAAGACATAGAAAGATTTATATCAGACGGAAACATTATTTATTTGTTTAAAAATAAATATTGTAAGGATGGTTTGTGGCATCATTTTTCAATAGGAAGTTGTGTTGAATATAATTATAGAATAGTTTATTTAAAAAAATGAAAGAAATAACAATTGAAATTACCGATTATTGTCCCAACGAATGCTCTTATTGCAGTTCCAATGCTGGAATTAGAAAATAAATAGAAAATTATAGAAAGCACAGTTTTTTCACTGTGCTTTTTTCATTTTCCAGATAAGTTTCTGAAAAAGCAAAATCATTTGCTTTCCTGCGAACACTCATTTTCGCAGTGGAGAATGCTTTATATAATTCTTTCCACGTCTTGCATTCATAAATATTATCATATATCTTCTTGGAAAGAGATAATCTCTTCGCCAAACCATCGAC
>Ga0265297_10000737_pt1 | contig 90906 bp, 98 predicted proteins | sample Munlanlwell13791_FD_192502 | JGI IMG/M metagenome (GOLD analysis project Ga0265297, IMG submission 192502) | Leachate microbial communities from a municipal landfill in Southern Ontario, Canada - Leachate well 137-91 | ecosystem: Engineered > Solid waste > Landfill > Unclassified | place... | reverse complement strand
CATCAGAAGTGTAACCGACTGTCCATCCATCTCTACTCTCTTGTGATGTTCCGGTTTTTACGGCGACAACGTAATTGTCAAATCTTAAGAGAGAGTGAGCTCCGAACATGGGGGCTCTTGCGTTGTTGTCTGATAAAATACTAGTGACCATTTCACAGACATTACTTTCTAATACCTTTCTTGGTGTTTTTTTGTTTTCGTAAATAACATTTCCTTGGCTGTCTTCTATTTTTAAAATCACTGATGGGTCTATTTTGTATCCATTACTAGAGAAAACACTAAAAGCAGTTGCCATATCAAGAAGCTTTACATCAGCGGCTCCTAGAGCAAAAGAAAGCCCATAGCGAGAATCATCAGTGCCTAGTGTAGTTATTCCCATTGCTTTAGCCATATTAATAGCATTTTTTAATCCGGCATATTCATTTAATACTTTAACGGCAGGAATGTTTAATGATTGAGCTAGAGCACTACGAATTGTTAAGGCGCCACGAAAACGGCCATCATAATTATTAGGAGCATAACCATCATAATTAACTGGCTCGTCAACTACTATTGTGTTGTCGGTTGCTCCATTGCGGAAAGCAGTCGCATAGACAATTGGTTTAAAAGAAGATCCCGGCTGTCTGATTGATTGTATGGCTACATTGTAGCTGGGAACAAATTTGCAAGTCTTGGATGGATCGCAACCTTTGGGTAATGGTTCGCCATAAGGATCGGCTGAACCAACCAAAGACAGAACTTCTCCAGTCTTAGGGGCCATCACAATGGAAGCAGCGTTGTAAGCGCCATAGCTAGTAATATTTTTAGCGACAGTTGTTTTTACAATTTCTTCAGCGGCTTTTTGTAAATTCCAATCAAGAGTAGTGTAGATTTTTAACCCTTTAGTTTGTAAAAAGTCAGCGCCATAAGTATCTTCAATTTGTTGCTTAACATAAGTAACAAAATGAGAGGCGAGAGAAGTGTTTGGTAATTTGGAAATCTTTATTTCTTTTTCTGAGGCGGTTGCTTCTTCTTCGGCAGTGATGTATCCTTCTTCTCTCATTCTTTGTAAAACAAAGTTTTTCCTTATCATTAATTTATCAAGATTGGGACCGTAAGGAGAATAATAGCTAGGTAATTGAATTATGGCGGCTAGCATAGCCGCCTCTGATAAATCGATATCTTGAATGGGTTTTTGGAAATAAGTTAAAGAAGCTTCTTCGGCTCCATATATATTTATTCCAAAAGGAACCTGATTAAGATACCACTCTAATATCTGATCTTTAGAATATTTTCTATCTAACTCAATAGAGAGAATTGCTTCTTTGGCTTTTCGGCTGATGCTTTTTTCGGGAGTTAAGAAGGTTGAGCGGATTAATTGTTGAGTAATCGTAGAAGCTCCATGGGTTTCTCCTTTTCCTACGTTTGAGATTATGGTTCTCGCTAGTCCAATTAAATCAATTCCAAAGTGGGTATAGAAACGACTATCCTCGGTAGCAATTACCGCTTTTTGTAAATTATTTGGTAGTTGTGAAAGGGGAGCATAAGTTCTTTTTTCTTCGTTATAGACATTTGATAACAATATTTTTCCAGTTCGATCGTAAATCTTGGTTGATTGATTAATCTGAGCTTCAGTAAAAACTTCTGGGCGGGGAAGATCTTTTAGAAACAAGAAAAATATGGATACAAAAGCAATAAAAATAGCCAAAAGGCTAAATCCTAGCAATCTTTTTATATATTTAAATTTGATTTTTTTCATAATTTAATACTACCACTTCTTTTTATTTTTGAACATATTTATGCTATAGTTTTAATATATATATGAGTAAGATATTTAAAGCTTTCACTTTAATTGAATTATTGGTGGTAATTGCTATTATTGGAATTCTTTCCGGTCTTATTGTCGTTTCAATGAGTGGCGTAACAGAGAAGGCTAATATTGCTAAAAGCCAAGTTTTTGCTAATTCCTTAAAAAACTCTTTAATGTTGAATCTTGTTTCTGAATGGAAGTTTGATAGTATTACAGACTATACTGTTGATGGTGGTGGGAACAAGATTGTTGGAAATATAAACGGCAATATTGTTGATTCCTGGGGTGCTGCTGGATATAGTCATGGAACAGCTTCGGGGGGGCCAATTTTGAAAGAAGAAAAAGATTGTGTTGTTGGAAAGTGTTTGTATTTTGATGGCAATAATGATTGTGTTGTTGTTGGGGACGATGCTTTTTTGAAGTTAGGTTTAAATAGTTTTACTATAGGGTTTTGGGGAAAGTTAGATTTTATAGATGTAGAAGGACAACATGCAAATGTAATTATAGGGAAAAGAAATGGAGGATGGGCAGATCCAACATATGCTGGCTATGAAATAAACACTTCTAATCCTGGAAATACCATGATAGCATGGATTGCTGATGGTACAAATTTATACACGAAAAATATCGCAATTGATAAAACAAAATTTCAATTTTATGTTTTTGTTCTTTCTCGGGCAGAAAAATTATTAAAAGGTTATCTTAATGGAGTTAAATATGGGTCGGATGTTTCAGTTGGTTCTAGTTTTGGGTCGGTTGTAAATACTTTATCTTTTGATTTAATGAGACGTAGCGGAGGGGGATATAATATGAGAGGATATTTAGACGATGTACACATATATAATGTAGAGATGTCAGCTTTTCAAATTAAAGAACAATATTATATCGGGCTAAATAAATTACTAATTAATGGAAGCATAGACAAAGAAGAATATTTAAGTAGAATAAATGAAATAGCAATTAAATAATATGAAAATAATAACAGACGAAATTAAAATAGATGAAATACTAAGTAGGGGAACGGAAGACATTATTGATAAGGAAAATCTTAAGAAAAAATTAATGTCTGGTAAACAGCTGAATATTAAATTTGGAATTGATCCGACTGGTCCCAAGATTCACATCGGAAGAGCAACAGTATTAATTAAGCTTAGAGATTTTCAAGATTTGGGACATAAAATCACCTTAATTATTGGCAATTTTACAGCATTAATTGGGGATGCATCAGATAAAGATGCTATTAGGCCTTCTGTAACTGAAAAAGAAATTAAAGAAAATTTAAAAGATTACCTTTTTCAGATTGGGAAAATTCTAGACCTAAAGAAGGTTGAGATTAAATACAATAAGGATTGGTTCGGAAAAATGAAAGTCGAAGACTTAATCAGGCTAGCCATGAATTTTACTGCACAGCAAATGATTCAAAGAAGGAACTTTAAAGAAAGATGGGAGAGTGAAAAACCAATTGGAGTTCACGAAATGTTGTATCCATTATTGCAAGGGTATGATTCAGTAGTTATTAAATCCGATTTAGAATTGGGTGGATTCGATCAGCTGTTTAATTTAAAAGCAGGTAGAGAATTGCAACGAGCTTTTAATCAAGAGCCTCAAGATGTGATGACGCTAAGAATGATTTATGGATTGGATGGAAGAAAAATGTCTACTTCTTGGGGAAATGTTATTAATATTCTAGAAGAACCAAAAGAAATGTTTGGTAAATTGATGACATTGAAGGATGAAATGATTATTGAATATTTCGAATCTTGCACTAGGGTTCCGATGTTACAAATTAATGAATTTAAAAATAGTTTAGAAAGTAAAGAGGTTAATCCTAAGGAAGTTAAGAAAATTCTAGCTAAAGAAATTATCGCTTTCTTTCATGATCGAAAAAAAGCAGAAGAAGCCGAAAAAGAATTCGAACAAGTTTTTGAAGACAAAAAACTTCCTACCGAGATAGAAGAAGTAAAAATAGAAGAAAGTAAAATGAATGTTCAAGACCTGTTAGTTAAATTAAATTTAGCTTCTTCTAAGGGGGAAGCAAAAAGATTAATAGAGCAAGGGGGAGTGAGAGCAATAAAAGGAGAACTTATTGAAGAAATTAAAGATTGGCAAGGAGAAATGCAAATAGAAAAAGGGTTAATTATTCAAGTTGGTAAAAGAAATTTTAAGAGAATAAGGTAGCTTTTTGACTATTTATCACTTGACAAATACAAAATAGCTGATAAAATGGATTTATGATAATAAAAAGAGATATTTTATCGGTAATTGATAAGCACTTAGCAAAAGAAGATGCGCTTTTGATTATTGGTCCTCGACAGGCTGGCAAAACTACGGTTTTGCATCAAGTGGAGAATAATCTTAAAAAAGATAACGATTGTTTTTTTGTTAACTTAGAAGATCCTGAATATCTTCAGCTTTTAAATAAGTCTCCTAAGAATTTGTTCGAAATATTTTCGATTAATTTAAATAAGAAAACATATGTTTTTGTTGATGAAGTTCAATACTTAAAAGATCCATCTAATTTTATTAAATTTTTCGTAGATGAATATAAGGGCAGAATAAAGATAATTGCTTCTGGTTCGTCAGCTTTTTATTTAGATTCTAAATTTAAAGATTCAATGGTTGGAAGGAAAATTCTTATAACAATGTTTCCACTGTCTTTTAAGGAATTTTTCTTTTTCAAAAACAATGAAGTCATTGAAGATTTTAAAAAAATATCATTATCTCAGAAAGAAAAAATTAGGCAAGCTTATTTTGAGTATTTAGTTTTTGGTGGGTATCCAAAAGTAGTCCTCGCTGAAACAAAGGAAGAAAAAATAGAAAATTTAAAGGAAATAGCATATTCATATATTAAAAAGGATATATATGAATATAGACTTCGCCAAGATGAAACTTTTTATAAGCTTTTCAAGATTTTAGCCTCTCAAGTTGGAGGAATGGTTAATAGTTTTGAACTGGCCAACACTTTAGATGTTTCCAAGACGGTAATCAAGCATTACTTATCAGTAATGCAAAAATCTTTTCATGTTTTTGTAATTCATCCATTTTTTAATAACGTAAGAAAAGAAATAACAAAAATGCCTAAAATTTACTTTATTGACAATGGACTAAGAAGTTTTTTCCTTAATGATTTTAAGGGATACCTAGAAAGACCTGACAGTGGGCAAATGTTAGAAAATGATGTTTTTAGAGAGTTTTTAAATATAAACAATCAAGAAGATATTAAATTCTGGAGAACAAGTGATGGTAAAGAAATAGATTTTATAATTAAAGGAAAAGAAGCTTTTGAAGTTAAAGCGAAGGTTGCTAACTTAAAGGAAAATAATTTTAAAGTATTTCTTGATAATTATAAAATAAAGCCTAAAATAATTTCTCTTGAAGAGAAAGAAATGAGCAATGGGTGCGAAATTATAAAGCCGTGGGATATTTTATCCTAATTTGCACTTATCAGCACAACAGATAGCAATAGCTAATGCGTCGGCTGCGTCATCTGGCTTAGGTAATTCTTCTAAAGAAAGAAGATTTTGCACCATTTTCTGAACTTGATTTTTTGTAGCTTTGCCGTAGCCAGTAACAGCGGTTTTGGCTTGTAGGGGAGTGAATTCAAGAAAAGGGACATTCTTTTTAGAAAGAGTGTAAATAATAACTCCTCTGGCCTGACTTACCGGCATAACTGTTTTAAGGTTTTTAAAAAAGAAAAGACTTTCTACGGCAGCTATTTCTGGTTTGTATTTTTTAATAATTTCAGCTAAATCAAAATTGATTTGAACTAATCTTTCTCCAGTGCTTTGCTTGGGAGAAGTGTTAATTATTCCATAGTCAAGACAAACAATTTGTTTTTTGTTTTTCTTTTGGTAATCAATTACTCCGAAGCCAGTAGTGGCTGTGCCGGGGTCAATTCCTAAAATTATCATATATTAGTATATACGTTTTGTACGTCGTCGTGTTCGTCCAAGGCTTCAAAGAAGTTTTGGAATCTTTCTCTGGTTGCATCATCAACAGAAAGAGTTTCATTAGGAACCCATTCTAAATTAGATGATAATATTTTTAATCCCCTTTCTTCTAGGGTCTTTTTTGTTTTTTCTAAATCTTCTGTTTTGACGTAAACATAGAGGGTATCTTCTTGCCATTCAATATCTTCTGCTCCGGCCTCAATAGCAGTTAATTCTAGTTCTTCTTTGTTTTTGTTTATTGCATCAATAGAAACGACTCCTTTCTTTTCGAACATCCATTTGATTCCTCCTTCATTGACTGTCTTTCCTCCTCTTTGATTGATGATTAATTTTATCTCTCCTAAAGATCTATTTTTGTTATCAGTGATTCCTTCAATCATTATTGCTGATCCTCCTGGTCCGTAAGCTTCTAATAGGAATTCTTCTAAGGTGAAGCCTTCTAATTCACCCGAGCCTTTTTTAACTGCCTTATCAATGCTATCGGCTGGCATATTCATTGATTTGGCTTTTTCTACAACCGATCTTAATTTAGCATTGAAAACTGTATCTGAACCGCCATCTCTGGCCGCAACAGATATTTCTTTTGAGAGCTTAGAGAAGATTTTACTTCTTTTGGCGTCTTCAGCACCTTTTTTTATTTTAATATTGTGAAAATGGGAGTGTCCGCTCATATATTTAGATCTTTAGTATATATCTGAATAGTAGCTCAAAAATACAAAAACTTCAATTTTTTGTAAAAAAAGAGCATAAAAAAAGAGCGGCAATGCCACTTTTATTGAAAAATAGAAATACTGGAAAGCCAAGCTCTTCTTATAATAAGAGGAGCAAAGCATCCTGTGATAGCGAAGGGAAGTACTTTGAGAATGAAAACATTTCCGAATAAGCCAGCAGACCAGCACATAAAAATTAAAATTGCACTAAAGGCAGATATTACTATTAGTTTTTCTTTATTAATGAGCCACACGCTAAGAATGAAAGTTACTACGTCTCCGATAAAGAAGTACCAGAGATAGTTCACACTTAAAGTCGTTGCCACTATCATAATTAATAGTAGTAACCCAGTAACTATTTTAAACAGTTCACTTGTCATAATTTCCTCCAGAGATTTGATTCAAAGATATAATACGAAAAAGGAAATGTCAACAATAATTGGACATATTTTTTGTAAAAAAAGAGCGGTGCGACTATTCTTTTGATTCAAGATAGGCGCTAACCGCTATGCTGAGGGAGATGGTTCCTCCGATTGCTGACAAGAAGAAACCGATGCTTATTGGTTCAAAGAAAATAGATACAATCAAGAGAAAAATAGTAGCAAAACAGGCGGTTCCAAGTGAAGCAAAAATAGTCCAGCCAGCAAGACTGTCTCCACAGTAAGAATAGGAAGTCATAACGATAGCAGAGAAAATTCCTAGTCCGAAAATTACTAAATAAGCAAAATTTATTGTGGTCGCAATAATTACTAGCAGTACTATTATTCCAGTTAAGGATTCAAAGAGCCTCTCCATAATAACCCCTCTTTAAGGATTTGCTTTGAAGATATAGTAATTAATAATTAATGTCAATTAATATTTAACATTAATTGTAGAGGATGTAGAATTGTATTTGAGAGAAGGAATAATACGACAATATCTATCCCGAATTTTAATCAAGTAGTTGTGTGATTTGTGGGGGGCATAGTGTCATTTTAGATGATTTGATGCGAGGCCTTGACTTTTCTTATTTTGTATATTATTATATGCATAATAGACAAAAAGGGTATATTTTGTATATTATACATAAATTTATGGACATATTACTTCGTAAAATAATAGAAACCCAAAAAAACATACTAGAAAAATCTATTTCTAAAAAATACGTTCCACGTACGGTTTTTAACAATGCTAAAAGATTAATGGAAACCGATTTAATAAAGGTTATAATTGGCCCGCGTAGAGCAGGAAAGTCCATACTATCACTGCTTTTATTGGAAGGAAAAAAATTCGCTTACCTAAATTTTGACGAAGACTCTTTAGCTCAAGTATTAAAAGATATAAAAGACTATGATATATTACTAGAAGAACTTTTCACTGTCTATGGGAAAACAAATAATTTATTTTTTGACGAAATACAAAATCTAGATCGTTGGGAGCTTTTTATAAACAGACTACATAGAGAAGGATATAATGTAATTCTTACTGGATCCAACTCAAAGTTGTTGAGTAAAGAATTAGCAACCCATTTAACCGGAAGACATTTTGAAATAAAAGTTTTTCCATTTGATTTTAAAGAATATTTAACTGCAAAAGAATTCGAAATAAAAAATGAATCAATTTTATTAAAAGAATATAAGGGCGAACTCTTTAATCATTTAGAAAATTATATAATCAATGGGGGGTATCCAGAAATAGTCACTAAGGAGTTAGATAATAAAGAATATCTCTCAACCTTATTTGATTCAACAATTTTAAAAGATATTATTGGAAGGTACAAAATAAGATTTCCACAAAAAATAAACACTGTTAGCTCAATAATTATAAACAACATAGGTAACGAGATGAGTTACCGCAAACTAATGATCCCTCTCGATGTTAAAAGCTCAATGACCGTTGAAAAATATGCCAAATTGATAGAAGAATCATACACAATATTTTTACTGGAGAAATATTCAAATAAAACAAAAGAAAGATTCGGATTGATTAAAAAACCCTACACAGTTGATAATGGATTTATTTCTGCTAAATCTGTCCAATTTTCAAATAATAAAGGAAAGCTGATGGAAAATCTAATATTTACTGAATTAGTAAAGAGAGGATACAAGCCTAACTTTGATTTGTTTTATTATAAAACTAAAAACTTCAAAGAAGTAGATTTTATAGTTAGAGATGGTATTAACGTAACATATTTAATTCAATCAGCTTATGATATTTCTGAAAGTAAAACAGAGAATAGGGAAATAAACGCTTTAATAGAGGCTAGTAAGGAACTAAGATGCGATAGCCTTTTATTAATAACTTGGGACAGGGAAGAGGTTAAAAAGATCGACGGAAAAGAAATACAATATATTCCTTTATGGAAATGGCTGTTACAGGGAAACAATTAGATTTAAAAAGGACTCGGTCAAAAACCTCTTAACTGGCAAGAATCAGATTATAAAAAATAACCAGAGTCTATTTTGATTATTTAGTAAATATTAAACATCTTATAGGGAAATAAAAAAAAGGGGGGCCTTTGCAGGGACCCTTTTGTCTTGATGTTTGTAATATATCTAATATTTAAATTATTGGCAACTAGACCGCTATAACTATTAAATGGTATGCCCCTGTTATTTTTTAATTAATGTTTTCTTTTGGGAGGGGAATGTTTAAATGTTCGTAAGCGAGTCTAGTTGCAAGTCTTCCTTGAGAAGTTCTTTTAATTAATCCAGACTGGATCAGGTATGGTTCATAAATATCTAAGATAGAATTCTTTTCTTCTGAGGTGGCAGCCGAAAGTGCCTGTAAGCCAGCTGGGCCACCATTGAACTTTTTAATAATGGTTTCCAGTATTTTTCTATCGCCTGGCTCTAAGCCCATCTTATCTACTTCTAGGAAATCTAAGGCTTTGTCGGCAATATCTTTAGTTATTTTTCCTTGTCCTTCTATCTCAGCAAAATCTCTTACTCTTTTTAAAAATTTATTAGCGATTCTAGGAGTACATCTTGATCTTTTAGATACTTCTTTTATAGCATCTTCTTCTATTTCTACATTTAATATTCTCGAAGATCTTTTAATGATTTCTTCAATTTCATTTAGTTCGTAAAAATTTAGCTGAAAGATTGCTCCAAACCTACTGCGGAGAGGAGAAGAAATTAAATCAAGTCTAGTGGTTGCTCCAACTAAAGTAAAGCGGGGGAGATCGAGGTCGATATTTTTGGCCATTGGTCCTTTGCCTAAGATTAAGTTAAGCTTGAAATCTTCCATAGCAGAATAGAGGTACTCTTCAACGAAATGGCTTAAGCGATGAATTTCATCAATGAAAAGAAAGTCTCCTTCGCCTAAGCTAGTGAGAAGGGCAACAAGGTCGCCAGCTTTTTCGATTACTGGTCCTGAGGTAACGCGAATATTTGCTCCTGATTCTTGAGCAATTAGGTGGGCAAGGGTGGTTTTTCCTAATCCGGCTGGGCCATAGAAAAGAATATGGTCGGGAGATTCAACTCTTTTTTTAGCAGCATCAATCATTACCTTAACATTCTTCTTGACTCTTTCTTGACCGATATAATCGGCCCATTTTTTGGGTCTAAGGGTAATTTCGATAATTTCCTCGCCGGGGATAAGTTGTGGAGAGAAGCTCTTGACAGACATTTTGATAATTGTTATATTATACGGGTCACAAAAATTGAAACGATTATTGAACTGGGGGGAAAGGGAATTTCTTTAGTTAATGGAAAACTTGGCTTCGGCTGGGTTTCTCCTCGAGAAATTTCTTTAGCTTAGCCCTAACGCTAACAACGACCCCCAGTTCAGGAATCGTTTTTTTGTTACCCAACAACTCTTTTTATTTCTTCCATTGTTGTTGTTCCTCTTAATACTTTTATTAATCCATCTTGCTTCATTGTTGTCATTCCTTTTTTAATTGCTAGTTTTTCTATAGCTGATGTAGAAGGGGAAGTTAAAATATATTCTTGAATTTCATCATCAATAGCTAAAGCTTCGAAGATTCCAATTCTTCCTTTGTATCCAGTAAAGTTACAATGTTCACAACCTTTTATTTTCGCTATTGTAATATCAGAAGTTAGTTCTGGCATATCAACTTCTTGAGGCATTCCTTCAAGATCTTTTTTTATTTCTTCAAGGAGCGCAACAGGAATTGTTTCGGTTTCGGCACATTTAGAGCAAACCTTTCTAACTAGTCTTTGTGCGATCGCAACATTGATTGCGGGAGCAATATTAACAGCTTTTTCTCCTAGAGCTTGCAATCTGGCGATAGTTCCAGCGGCATCATTGGTGTGTAAGGTAGATAAAACTAGGTGGCCAGTTAGAGCTGCCTGTAAGGCAATCGAAGCAGTTTCTAAATCTCTGATTTCTCCAACTAGGATTGCATCTGGGTCTTGTCTGACAATTGATTTTAATCCAGCTGCAAAATCGTAGCCTTTTTTGGGGTTAACCTGAGTTTGAGAAATTCCATCTAAATGGTATTCAATTGGATCTTCAATGGTTATTACTTTTATTTCTGGATTTCTTATTTTCTTAAGGAAAGCATAAAGAGTGGTTGTTTTACCGGAACCAGTTGGACCGGTAACAATAATCATTCCATTTGGTTTTTCTGATTGTTCAGTGAATTTTTGATATAGATCTTTTCTTAATCCTAAATCTTCTAGGCTAATTAAGTTTTTAGGATTTAAAACTCTCATTACAATAGTTTCTCCATATTCAGTGGGAAGAGTTGAAACCCTAACTTCTATTTCTTCAATTGAATTTTCTTTATTTATGGCAATAGAGAATCTTCCATCTTGTGGTTTGTCTTCAATGTTTAGTTTTAATCCAGAAAGAAGTTTAATTCTTGAAACAATTCTTTGGTGTTTCTGAATATCAAAAGAAGTAACTTCTTGCAATACTCCATCAACTCTTAATCTTACAACTGAGCCGTTTTCAATAGCTTCAATGTGCATATCAGAACTGTCAAGAATGATTGCTCCTGACATTAAAATTTTAAGAAGAATAGAAACATCTTTCAACGTAATATTTTCAACCTTTTTTTTAAGAGTTGGGACACTATTAATATCTTTTTCAAATTCAGCTTCCAACTCTTGATCGATTTCTATTTTATTTGTTATTGTTTCCATATTGTTTATTTTAAACAAGAAAGTATTTTATCTTTTGCTGTGCTTATTGATAATTCTTCAGTTAGAAACATTACACCATTGTTTTTAGAGATTCCTTTAAAATTATTTGTTATTTTTAAAATGTCTGATTTGTTTTCTGAGTAAAAAATTCCTTTTACGGAAAGGGGAGAGTTTTGGCTTTCCCACAAAAGAAGGAATGATGGGATTTTGAAGAAGTTTTTAATCTTTTCGATAACGAAAGGAAGATCTTTTGAGGTTGCTTTGCTAATAAGCATGTTTTTTTCAGAAAGGGCGGAAATGTAAATATTTTCTGCTTCAGAAAAAGATAAGTTGGTTAATGCCAATTCAAGTATTTTTACTTTTGGTTCATTGTCAGAAATAAGATTAAGATGACCCCCTTTTTTAAGTAACCATTTAATAGTGGGAATGTTTCTTTTATTGTAGACGTTTTTAGAGCTAATGGTCAACCCATAGAGAAGGAAGCTAGCTGATTCTGGGTTTATATATTCTTGTCCTAATAATTTTATTAGACAGGAAATAGCTTGAGATAATGATTGATCATCTTCAACTATGTTTATTTCTCCGTAGTTTTGGTTGTTTAAATCACTATCAATGTTAATAATAGTACAGCCATATAATTGGTCCAAGTTATTAGAACAAAGTTCTTCTACTTCTTGAAATTCTTGAATGCCGATGGTTATTAAAATATCGTAAGGAGAATTGGACAACAATGATTCTGTTCCTGAAATTATTTTGCAAGAGTAGCTTTCATTATGTATATTTCCGTTTTTGGGAGTGAGGTATAAATCAATTCCTTTATTGTTTTTTTCATAATAAACCTCAGAAATGTCTTCTTCTAAAGAAATATGGAATTTTTTTTGTTCCTTGTTTTTAAGAATTTCATCTATTTTATCTGGTAATTCATCTAGAGGGAAGAATATTTTTTTATTTGTTTTTCTTAGGGCAAAAAAAATAGCCAAGGTTGCTCCTATGGCATCATCGCTTGCATTTATTTTGGTTAGAATACCGATATTTTTACCGCTTTCTATGCTATTTTTTATCTTCAATATTTCCTCCATATTATTGCCTTAACCTTACTGTATTAGGTGGTAAAAGTCAATCAGGATATATTGAGAAATATTAGGTAAATTCTTTTAGTTTCCAATCATTTATTTCTCACCAATAGTTAAATTTGTTACTTTGTTTTGGTATTCTTTTTTAGTTATGTTTCCTTTGGTGAATAGGCTATTTAAGCCAGCATAATACTGTTCCTTAATTTGAAAGGCCGGAATCGTTTCATTGTACAGTCTTATATTGTCAATATAGCCAACAAATAATTCGCTATTTATGGGGCTATTGCCACTTCTTAGGTTTGTAGTAATGGTTCCGATTGGTCCGGCAAAAGCAAGGCCAGTTGAGTTATCTTTAGCTCCATTCAAATATATATTGGCAGTTGTTCCATCCCATGTGCCAGCAATATAGTACCATTTATTGGCTTGAATAGTGGTATTTCCAGTGAGAACTATTTGTGAGCCAGCAACTCCAGTGCTTAAACTAAAACGAGGAAAAGAATTGGAGTTTATTAGTAAGGCATAAAGTCTGTATGGATCATCATGAGTTTCGTTAGCTGATTTTTGAACAATGACTTGATTTGTTGCACTTAAAGCATCTGTTTTGAACCAAGCTTCAATTGTTATCTTGCCTGATATATTAAGAGTGGTATTGCTACCGTGAAGGACGTAATCATTTATTCCATCAAAATAAAGGCAATTACCGGAAACACAGTCTGATTGTTTCAACTGTGGGCAGTGAGTTGTGTCACAAATTCCAACATATCCATTTTCTTTTAGTGTTGCAGTATTTCCTCCATTCCAAGAGTCAGCAGTTTGATCGGATGCATTAACTTGATCAAATTTCCAATCAGAAATTAAATTAAGCATTATGGCATTTCTTAATGAATTAGAAAAAATCTGGCTTTTAGCGATCGTTGCTTTTTCGGTTACTCCGTTCATCGAAACAACAATCATTCCTGATAAAATACCAATGATTGCAATCACGACTAAAAGTTCAATTAAAGTAAAAGCTTGTCTAATTAATTTATTCATTAAGAATATTATACAAGATTTTAATTTAAAAAGAAAGGTTAAAAAATAATTTGTAAAACAATTAATCAAATTTTTGTATTGAAAGCTTGCGAAATGATTGACAATATTTTTTAATGTGAAATAATAGTATTAAAGAGTAAGGTATTATTTAATAAATAAAATGAAAAAGCAACAATTGTTCATTGTAACAGGAATTATAATCAGCGGATTAGTATTTGGTATTTATCAATATTTCCAAGCTTTTGAAGTGGGAAATGTTTCAGCGGTTCAAATTGGTACTCCTAATCCAGGACATACTTGGGCACAAATGGAATGTAGTGGTGATACTCTTTGTATTGATGTAGAAAACAAAAGATTGGGGATTGGGACGGCTAATCCATCGGTGGCGCTCGAAGTCAATGGGAGCATAAAAGTGGGGACAGGAGGAAACATTTGTTTTGCTAATGGGCGTTGTCTTGGAGATGATGGTGTTTGTGGGACTAAAAACCATAGATACGCGACTACTGCTCCAACGGGAACAGAAGCGTGCGCTTTTGGTGCAATAAAAAACATGTCAGGCTCTTATTCGTGGATTTGCGAGGGGCAATCTTTAGGTGCAAATGTTGTTTGCGTAACCGCTTCAGAGTATACTGTTGTGTCATATACAAATACGGCTAATCCTACAAATTGGACAGTTCCGGCTGGGGTTACTTCTGTTGAATATCTTCTTGTGGGAGGCGGTGCAGGAGGAGATGGTCCTTGGTATGGAGGAGGAGGCGGTGCAGGAGGAGTTTTGTCTGGAATAAAAACAGTTACTCCCTTATCGACACTAGAAATAACAGTAGGGGCTGGTGGAACGGCTCATTTGAATGGAGGAAACTCAACTTTTGCTGATCTTGTTGCTATTGGTGGCGGTGCAGGAGGAGCTCCTGGTAGTCTCGGAGGTTCAGGAGGAGGAGGTACGAGTGCTTCTGTTGGTGGCAATGGTACTTCTGGACAAGGATATGCTGGGGGCACTGGGTATGCATGTGGATATCAGATCGATGCTGGAGGCGGTGGAGGCGGGGCAGGAGCTGTAGGAGCGAACGCTTCTTGTAATATTGCTGGTAACGGTGGAGGCGGGGTTGCAAATAGCATCACCGGTGTTTCCACATATTATGCTGGCGGTGGAGGTGGTGGCGGTTGTGCCGGATTGGTTGATGAATATGGTGATGGTGGTATTGGTGGCGGCGGACAAGGAAAATGTAATGATTGTGGTGGTCCAGCCACGTATTATGGTGGTGGAGGAGGTGGTACTTCGTATGGATATTGTACTGGTGGTAGCGGGTATCAAGGCATTGTCATTCTAAAATATTTAAGTCCTCTTTAAAAGTTTTTTTAACTCGCCAGATAAGATGTTTTATTATCAGGTGGTTTATTTTATTAATTATTTGTGTCTACTCTGACGAGAGGTAGTTTTTGATTTTGCAAAAAAAGAGCGATTATGCGACAATAGTAAAAACGTATGACTAAAGATTTAAAGAACAAGGAAGATCAATTCTTCACTGAAGGTTATTTAGAGACACAAGAAATAGGGGAAGACATGGCCAAAGAAGTAAAAGAGCAAAAAAGAGCTGTTGTTTTTGGTTTGAAGGGGGATTTGGGAGCGGGGAAGACAACCTTTTTGCAAGGCTTCGCTAAGGGGTTAGGAATTAAAGAAAAAGTGATTAGCCCTACTTTTGTTATCATGAATAGGTTTGATATTAAAAAAGGAAAGTTTAGAAATTTTTATCATCTTGATTGTTATCGAATAGAAAAATTAAAAGAAATGGAAAATCTTGGTTTTGAAGAAATTGTTAATAATCCGAAAAATATTGTTTGCATTGAATGGTCAGAGAAGATAAAAAGCATTCTTCCTAAAGATATAATTTTAATTAAATTTAAAAGTATTACAGAAAATAATAGAGAAATAATAATTGATTATGGAGAATAAAGAAAACTTCGTCATTATTGATAGTAATTCGATAATTCATCGGGCCTTTCATGCTTTGCCTCCTTTAACAACAAAAGATGGAGAAGTTGTAAATGCTGTCTATGGATTTCTTTTAGTTTTATTCAAATTGCTTAAAGAACTAAAGCCTAAGTATTTTGTAGCTTGCTTTGATTTGCCCGAACCGACATTTAGAAAGAAGGTCTTTCCAGAATACAAAGCGAATAGAAAAAAAGCTCCTGATGAACTATATAATCAGATTCCGATGGTTAAAAAAGTTTTAAATGTTTTTAATGTTCCTGTTTTCGAAAAGTCAGGATATGAGGGTGATGATTTGGTTGGAACCTTAGCTAATTCTTTAACGAAAGGAAAAGAAGATAAAGTGAAGAATATTATTGTTTCCGGAGATCTGGATAATTTGCAATTGGTTAATGAAAATACTTTTGTTTACTTTTTAAATAAGGGAGTTAAAAATGGTTTGATATATGATAGCAAGATGATAGGTGAGAAATATGAGGGATTAACACCATTACAATTGATTGATTATAAAGGATTGAGAGGAGATATTTCTGATAATATTCCGGGAGTAAAAGGAATAGGAGAGAAAACAGCCCTAAAGCTTATTAAAGAATTCGGAAGTATTGAAAATATATATAACAATATAGAAAAAGCTGATTTACCGAAAGGGATTAAGGATAAATTAATTTCTGGAAAGGATAAAGCTGTTCTAAGTAGGCAATTGTCGGAAATTAAAACCGATGTTTCTTTGGAAGTTAACATGAAAGATTGTGAATGGGGTGGGTATGATAAAAAAGAAATTATTTCGATGCTTAAAGATTTCGGTTTTAATAGTTTGATTAAAAATATATCTACCGAAGAAGAAAAAAGTGTTGGTCAAAATTTGAAGTTGTGGTAGAATAAATATTGATGGAAGAGAAAATAGTAAATTATACAGAGACTAAAGAAGACGAACTTAGAAGAGTAAGGGCGGCTCTTTTGAATATTCTAGAAGATACTGAAGAAGCTAGAAAAAATGCGGTTAGGGAAAAGAATAAAACCATGACTATGATTGAGAATCTTACTGATGGAATTCTTCTCTTGAATAGTAGAAATGAAATAGAAATTATTTCTCCATTGGTTGTTGATTTTTTTAGGAAAACAAAAGAAGAAATTGTTGGCAAGAACATTATTGATTTATTTAATAATGAAGAATTGAAACAATTTCAAGAGCTATTGATAGATGTTAAAAAAAGAAAAATTAAAGCAGTTTCTGAGCAGGAGATTTCAATTGGAAAAAGAATGGATATTGAAGTTAGCACGGTTTTCCTGGAAGAGGGAGCTGAAGAGGGAGGAGTCTTGATTGTTCTTCATGATGTAACAAGAGATAAGTTAGTAGAAAGGATGAAAACTGAATTTGTTTCAATTGCTGCTCATCAGTTAAGAACTCCATTGTCAGCAATTAAATGGACCCTTAGAATGGTGTTGGATGGAGATACGGGAAAGCTTAATAGCGAACAAAAAGATTTATTAGAAAAAACCTATGTTAGTAATGAAAGAATGATTTCATTGATTAATGATCTTTTGAATGTATCAAGAATAGAGGAAGGCAGGTTTTTGTATAGGCAAGAATTAGCGAATCTTGAAAATGTTGTTCTGACTATTATCGATAATTCTCAAGAGTTGTTAAAAATGAAGAAGATGAAGTTGATTTTTGATAAACCGAAAGAACTCTTACCGCAAGTAAGTATTGATAAAGAAAAAATGGGATTAGCTATTCAAAATCTTTTAGAAAATGCAGTTAAATATACTCCTGAAGGAGGAAAAATTACAATTACTTTAGTAAAAATCGATAATAATATTATTTTTAAAATTAAAGATACAGGAGTTGGAATACCAAGCGATCAGCATGAAAGAATATTTACTAAATTCTTTAGAGGAGAGAATGTTATAAGAATGGAAACTGAAGGTTCGGGCCTAGGACTATATACAACAAGAAATATTATTGATGCTCACAAAGGAAAGATTAGTTTTGATTCAAAGGAAGGAGAAGGAACGACTTTTACTTTTAATATTCCTATTCCTAATATTTAAAAGTTAATGATTTTTGATTTGTTTTTAATTTAAGACTGAAAAGAAAAGAAGGAAAAGAAAAACAAGAAAGTAGGAAAAAGGTAAAAGGAGGGATTGAAAAAGACTATCTATGGTATATTCAAATTTGGGTTATTGACCATTTTATATATTGGGGTTAGAATATAATAAAATATATGTTTAAAAAAATTTTGTTAATTGAAGACGATAAATTTCTAAGAGAACTAATGAGCAAAAAGCTTATTACTTTGGGTTATGATGTGGTTTCAGCAGCAGATGGGGAGTCAGGGTTAGTTATGATTAAGGAGACAAAACCAGATGTAGTTTTGTTGGATTTGATTTTGCCAGGAATTAATGGTTTTGAAGTTCTGGAAAAAGCAAAACAAGATCCCGAGACAGTTGATATACCAGTTGTTATTCTTTCTAACTTGGGACAAGGAGAAGATATTGAAAAAGGTTTAGTTTTGGGAGCAAAAGACTTTTTAGTTAAAGCTCATTTTACTCCCCAAGAGATAGTTAATAAGTTAAAGAGTATTTTAGGATAATGCCTGAACTTCCAGAAGTAGAGACAATTGTCAGAGATTTAAGAAAAGAGGTCCTTCATAGGACCTTTATTGATATTTGGACGAATGCTAGTAATATGATTAAGAAGGATACCTTAGAAAGTTTAAAGAAAAAGTTGATAGGAAAAGAAATAATTAGAATTAGAAGAAGGGCCAAGAATATTTTAATAGATTTGTCAGATGATTATGTTTTATTGGTTCATCAAAAGATTGCTGGACACCTATTGTTTGGGAAATGGAAATTTGAAAAGGGATATTGGATTGCCGAAGAAAAAGGACCACTCTTGTCTGATCCAATAAATAATTATATCCATATCGTTTTTATTTTAGATAACAAAACACAAATAGTTCTTTCTGATGCAAGGAAGTTTGCTAAAGTAGAAATGTGGAAGAGGGAAGAACTAGAAACATCAGAAGATTTTCTCAAGCTAGGACCAGAACCATTAGAAAAGGATTTTACCTTTTTTGATTTTAAAAAGCTATTTGAAAAAAAGAAAGGAAAGATAAAACAAATTTTAATGGATCAAAACTTTATTTCTGGAATTGGTAATATTTATGCTTCAGAAATTCTTTTTAAAGTTAAGATTCATCCTGAAGAAGAAATAAAGAATTTAAAAGAAGAAGATTTAAAGAATATATACAATGCGATAAAAGAAATATTAGAAAAAGCGATTGAATTGAGAGGAGATAGTTTTTCTGATTTTAGAACTCTATATGGGGAAAAAGGCGAAGCTCAAGGAATGAATAAGGTGTATCAAAAGGAAGGGAGTTCGTGTTCGAGATGTGGAGGGATAATAAAAAGAATAACACAAAGAGGAAGGGGAACATTTTTTTGTCCCCAATGTCAAACAAAAAGATGATTATATTACTTTACGGAGAAGATACATATCGTCAGAAAGAAAAAATGAAAGAGATAATGGAAGAGCATAAGCAGAAACACAAAAGTGGTCTTAATTTGCGGTATCTTGAAGGTAAAACTACGACATTCGATGATTTGAGGAATGAAGTCTTGGGAATTTCTATGTTCAAAGAAAAGAAATTAGTAGTGGTCTCAGATCCTCTTTCTAATTCAAAATTAAAAGAAGAACTATTGGAAAAAGGAGAAGATTTTGTTTCTTCGGACAATGTTTTACTTTTAGTCGAGCAAGCAAAAATGTTAAAAAAGGATAAGTTTTTATCTTTTATAGAAAAGAATGGCAAGGTTCAGGAGTTTGAACCTTTAACAGGGTTAAAGTTGAAAAATTGGATTAAAAAGTTAATTGAAAAACAGGGAGGGATTATTGAAGATGCTGGAACGGAAAAGCTAATTGAATATGTTGGTTCTGATTTGTGGAGGATGGAAAATGAAATTCTAAAGTTAGTTAATTATTCTAAAAATATTACAAAAAATAATATTGATTTATTAGTTACTCCAAACTATGAAATTAATATTTTTGATACTGTTGATGCTATTGCTGTTAAAGACAAGAAAAAGGCGATAAATTTAATCAAAAGACACATTGAAAAAGGAGAATCTGCTATCTATATCCTAGCAATGATTGCCTCGCAAATTAGGAATATTCTTTCTGTTAAAAGCGGGGGCGTGGGACAGTTAGGAATGCATCCATTTGTTTTTAGAAAAACAACTTATCAAGCCAAGAATTTTGATTTAAAAGAATTAAAAGACATGTACGCAAGAATAACTCAATTGGACGCAGAAATAAAAATTGGTAAAATAGATCAAGTTATCGCATTAGATGTTTTAATTTCAGAAATATGAAAAAATTTATTTGTTTCGATGTTAATGGAACTTTAGTAAATGAAAATTCATGGGAGATTTTTACTAGGGGAGATAAACTAATTGAACAAGAAACCAAGGAGATATTTGATAATTATTATTCAGGAAAAACATCAATAGAAGAAGCTTGGAAGAAAATGGTCATTACTTTAAGAAAAACAGGAAGAGCAAACAAGGATTTTGTATATAATTGTTGGGATGAGGCTAGTACATTTAAAGAAGGAGTAGAAGATATTATTAATTACTTGAAAGGTAAGGGATATAAAATATATTTAATATCTTGTTCGATTGATATTTATCTTGAGTGTATGGTTAAGAAATTGTCATTAGATGGATTTTATGCAGGAAGTCATTTAATTTTCGATTCTTTGGGAGAATTAGAACAGATTACTAGTGATTGTGGAAAAGGTAATGGATACAAAAAAGAAAAATTAAAAGAATTATCTGAAAAAGAGGGAATCAACATAGAAGATATTATTTTTGTCGGAGATGGAGATAATGATGTTGGAGTATTTGAAATGACTAAGCATGGAATTGCAATGGGAGATAATAATGAAAAATTATTAAGTTGTTCTTGGAGGCAAATCAAATCATTAAGAGAAATTAAAAATATTTTATAAAAAAATAATTGACTTTAGTGCTACTAAATTATATAATTTACTCAAGGTTTTCTACTAATTTTTAAAATAAGGGAGTTATTATGAAAAATAAAAAATCAGATTCAATTTGGAAAGTATCAACCTTTATATTATTAATTGCTTGTATTTCTTTGTTATTTTTTGTTCTATGGGAAAAGGCAGAAGATGCCCGTTCAAAGTTTTATATTAATCAGGCGGTTGCATACATCAATAATAATTTAATTAAATCATCTACTAAAGCTACGTTGTCTAGTATGAAAGTAGATGGTATTTCTATTGGAAAATTATATCAATTTGCGGTGAAAAAAGACGGGGAAGAAATAATTTCGTATATAAGTTCTAATGGTAAATATTTAATTTCTTCAGATGGGATAATTGATATTACTAAGTCGATAGAAAAAAAGAAAATGTTGATTGTGGATGAAAATCAAACTGAAATAGATGGAGGGTTTAGAAAACTTAATAGCGTTGAGGTTTGCAATGAAAATGGGAAACCATTAGTTTATTTCTTCGGCCTTAATAGTTCAAGCGATTCTAATTGGGAATACCCAGTTTTTAAAGATGTTGTTTCTCAATTTAAAGATAGCATATCTTTTCATGATAATTTTCTTTTAGAAAATGGGCTTAATAAGGATCAAGATGTATTTTCGAAATATAGCGAGGGAAATGTCCCAGTATTAATTATTGGATGTAAATATTATAGGGTTGGATCTGGGCAAGGAATCGGAGAGGAAAAAGAAAAGCAAATACTTAAGAATTTAATGTGTGAAATTACTAATAATTCAGCAGATGTTTGTGCTGAAAAAAATAAAGAAATATGAAAAAACAGTATTTAATAATCCTTGTTTGTATAATGGCGATAAGTTTGATGGCTGGAATATACCAGTATGTTCAGGTTTTTCAAACCGAATTGGTTAAAGGAGCGTATGATGAAAATAAGAAAGCTAATGGGCATTCTTGGTCTGAGATGCCGTGTACTGAAGGATTGTGTATAAAAGATAACAAGGTGGGAATTGGAATAGAGCCAATAGCTTCTAGCAAAAAAGTAAATGTTGTAGGAGATGTTGATGTGGTTGGAAATATTCAAGCTTCTGGCAATATTTCTATTCCTGGTAGCATTAAAGCTGCTTCTATTTGTCTTGGCGATACGGGTGCTTGTATAAGTAATATAGCTGCTTTCGTTGGAAGCTTGCCAATAGCAGGTGGTAATGGTCATGATAGGGGTGCTTGTACTAATACTAATTCAATAGATGGAACTACGAAGGGAGTTCTTGTATGGGAAGATGAATCAGTATATGCGGATTATCCAACTAATCCAAACGTAAATGGTTTGTCTTATCCGATATGTCAGTTTAAAGGATCTTCTTGTCCTACTGGATGGTATCAGTATGATAAATGGGCAACTACGATAGTTACGGAATGTACTAATATTAGTCCATATTGTGGTTATAATTCGCGATGTACAACTGGTAGTCATGTGTGGGGTAATATAGGAAAGGAAACTTGTGGGTATAATGTTCCGAATACTAACCCTGGCAATTGTGTTCCTTCTGGTTGTTGTAATCTAACAGGTGGCACTTGTTACGCTACTGTTATTAAAATCGGTTGTTTCTAATACTTTAAATAGGATGGGAATAAGATTGAATTTACAATTTTGAAATATATAATGGATTATTTTTTTAATAAAAACTCCCACCAAACTAGGCGGGATTTTTAATTGTTTTATTTCTTAGTAGCTTTGGTAATTTTTACCATCATTCTTGATTTTTTTCTTGAAGCAGTGTTTTTCTTTATTACGCCTCTTTTAGCAGCTTTATCAAGAGCTTTGTAAATTTTGGGAAGTAATTTTTCAGCTTCTTCTGTTTTATTTGCAGTCAATAAAGCATTAGCTTCCTTAATAACCTTTTTCATTTCTACTATTCTTTTTGTATTAACGATTCTGCGCCTTTCAATTTGGGCAGGACGTCTTTTGGTTGTTTTTGTAACTGGCATATATATGATATATACACTAATTATTTGAATTTGGCAAGTTTTTTGCTATTTCTAGCATTCTTTGGCCATATTCTTCTTTTGTTATACTGTCACTAGTTAATAGTTTATTTAATCCTAAATAGTATTGTTCTTTAATTTGAGAGGTTGGTATAGCTATGTTGTATATACGAACATCGTCTATTGAACCAAGAAATCTTTGAGCTCCATAATTATAATATCCGCCAATCACAGATGATTTACCAGCAAAATCTAAAGCTGATGAATAACTGCCTTGTGCAACAACTAAACCATCTAAGTATATGTATCGAGTAACACCATTATATGTACCAACAATATTATGCCAATTTAGTGAATCGGAAAATGGAACATAAGCCAATTCATTATTTCCCATTAATAAGGTTATTCCGTTGTATGGAGAAGTATCATAATCAAATGCTATTCCTAATATTCCATAACCGCTTGTTCCTCCTAATTCTATCAACCCTCTACCGTAATTAAATCCTTTGAACCATAAACTTACACTAATATTTTTTACACTATTTCCTAAGTTGTTTCCAATATTGGCAATACTTACATAGTCCCCCCCATCAAAAGATAAACAATTACCAATAACACATCCAGAATTTATCCAAGCAGGATCATTAGCCTCAACACTAGTTGTATTTCCAAGTGTTCCATTGTTTAATCCTCCCCAAGAATCAAATGCAATCTGTCCCGTTCCTTCTTCAAATTTCCACTCCCCGATAATGTTAGCCATTAATGAATTCCTTAAAGAATTACTAAATATTTGCGCTTTAGCAATATTTGCTTTTTGCGTCACCTCAGACATGCTTACCACAATCATTCCAGACAAAATACCAATGATGGCAATCACCACTAAAAGTTCGATCAATGTAAAAGCCTGTTTGATTAATTTATTCATTGGTTTGTTTTAACATTTTTCGAAAAAATAGACAAGAATAATCGTTATTGATATAATGATTCTGATGATAAGTCATATATTTGGCAAGATTATATATAAAGATGAGAAAAAGATTATTCTAGATAAGGCAGGAATTGGCTTTGAAGTATTTTTGTCAGCTTTTGATTTGAGAGAATTGAAAATCGGGGAAGAGAGAGATATCTTTACCTTTCTTTTTTTAGGAGAAAAGGTAATTGAATTGTATGGGTTCTTAATTCCTGAAAAACTAGAATTATTTAAAGTGCTTAAGGGAGTGTCTGGAGTTGGGCCTAAGACAGCAATGGGATTAGCGGTGGCTGGTTCCCTTGAAAAGCTGAAAGATTCCTTGGAAAAAGGAGAGCTTCCCGATGATGTTAAGGGGGTGGGGGTTAAAAGACTACAGAAGATATTATTAGAGATTACAGGAAAAATAAAAGAAGTTAAGAAAGTTGCTCCAAAGAACAAGATTGTGAAGGATGAGATTTTTAATGCTTTAATTGCTTTAGGTTTTAACAAACAGGATGCAATAGAAGCAATTAGTCAGATTTCAGAGGAAATTAAGGGAGAGAAAGAAAGATTAAGAGAAGCTTTAAGGTTATTAAGCAAATGAGTATAAAGGGCATTATTAGAAAATTATTATCGAAAAGATTTATTAATCTATACCATTTAGGATTAGCTTTTTTGTCAGCTGTGCGTTATGGCTTTCCTTCAAGAAAAATAAAAGTAATAGGAATTACAGGAACTAATGGAAAATCAACGACTTTGAATATTGCTTCGAAGATTTTTGAGACTAATGGTTTTAAAGTAGCGGCTTTAACTTCTATTATGTTTAAAATAGGAGAAAAAGAAGAAGAAAATAAATTGAAAATGACTATGCCAGGTAGGTTTGTGATTAATAAATTTTTGAGCGATGCAGTCAAAGCTAAATGTGACTATGCTTTCATTGAAACAACTTCAGAGGGGGTAGCGCAGAATCGCCACAGGTTTATAGATTTTAAGACAGCTGTAATTACTAATTTAAATCCTGAACATATTGAATCGCACGGTGGTTTTGACAATTACAAGAAAGCCAAGGGCAAGTTTTTTAATGATATTAAAGGAACTCATATCATTAATATTGATGATAAGCATTCTTCTTATTTTTTAGAATTTTTTGCTAATAAAATTATTACTTACGGAATTAAAAATGAGAAGGCTGATATTAGAGGAGAAAATATTGTTGCAACTTCCAATGGCTCTAGCTTTATTGTTGGTGGTATTAAATTTAATTTAAAAATTTTGTGCGATTTTAATATTTACAATTCTTTGTCAGCGATCGCGATTGCAATTTCAGAAGGGATTAGTATTGAAAATTGTAAAAAAGGAATTGAGTCAGTTAGTCAAATCGCCGGAAGAATGGAGAAAGTAATTGATTCTCCATTTGAAGTTTTTGTTGATTATGCATTTGTTCCTGAAGCATTGGAAAAAGTTTATCAATTTGTAAAACCCCAAAACGGAAAATTAATTTGTGTTTTAGGTTCTTGCGGAGGAGGTAGAGATAAATGGAAAAGGTCGGTTTTAGGAGGACTAGCTGATCATTATGGCGATTTGGTTATTATTACTAATGAAGATCCTTATGATGAGAAACCCGAGGATATCATTGATCAAGTAGGAGTAGGAGTAAAACAAAAAGATAAATTAGCGAAAATTTTAGACAGAAGAGAAGCGATACGAAAAGCATTATCTTTAGCTAAAGATAATGATGTTGTTATAATTACCGGCAAGGGATGTGAGCCTTGGATTTGTTGGGAAGGGGGAAGAAAAGAGGCTTGGGATGATAGAAGGATTGTTAAAGAAGAATTTGAAAAGATTATTAATTAATTGGGATAGTGTTAGTGTATTGTTTTATGTGGACTTAATAATAATATTGTAGAAAGGTTTAACTTTTGGTGTAGTTTGTTTTTTAATTGGTAAAATATAGGCTTTTTTATGTTTGTTTTGATATGATCTAGTTAGTTATGCTCATATTATTATTTTGGATAGTTTTGATATTTTCCTTGACATAAACTTTTTTCCGAGTAGAATGGACTTGGTTATGAATATACACATAGCATTAACAGGTGAGCCGTTTTTTAGTTTTTGGGGAATTAATTTCACCAATACTTTCATATTGAGCATTTTATGCGCAATTTTGACTGTTATCGTGTTTTCTTTTGCTTTTAAAAAAAAAGAGCTTATTCCTGGGAAAGTACAGAATTTTTTTGAATTTATCTTAGAAACTATATTGGGAATCTTTGACAGTATGACGGGAGACAGAAAAAAAACGGAGGAGGTTTTTCCATTATCAGCCACATTGTTCATTTTTATTTTGCTTAATAATTTGATAGAAATAATTCCCGGATTGGGAGTTTTTAGTTTTTTAAGGTCGCCTAGTTCTGATTTGCATTTTACTTTAGCTCTTGCTATATTCTCGATGGGTTTTATTCATTTTTCTGCTATCAAAAAATTGGGTGGAATTCATTATTTAAAAAAATTTATTAAACTAGAAAATCCGATGTTGTTTTTTGTGGGGGCATTAGAAGGAATGGGAGAAATTACGAAAACTGCTTCATTGGGAATTAGGCTGTTTGGTAACTTATTTGCTGGAGAAATTCTTTTAATGATAGTTTGCAAGATGATTCCATTCATAGCGCCATTGCCGTTTTTAGGATTAGAATTATTTGTTGGATTTATTCAAGCATTAGTTTTTTCATCATTAATAACAGTTTTTTATGTCTTTACAACCGCAGAAGAACATTAATTTGGGGCAGGTTATTGCCCTTGGTGGTGAACTAGGGTTTTTAATAGCATTTCCCTTGGTGGCTTGTATTCTTCTGGGATTGTGGATAGATAAAAAATTAAACACATTTCCTTTATTGTTGGTAGTTATGCTTTTGCTGGGAATTGTTTTGACAATAGTTAATGTGTATAAGATAGTGATTCCGTTTTTGGAAAAAAGGTCGGATAATAATAAATAATTAAATTAATATAAACATATGGAAACAATAAACACATTGGCAGCTGCAATTGCAATTGCTGTCGGAGCCATTGCTCCCGCTATAAGTATCGGTATGATTGGTTCAAAAGGTTCTGAGGCAATCGGAAGAAATCCAGAGGCAGCCTCTAAAGTACAAACAGGCATGATTCTAGCCATTGCTTTTGCTGAAGCTATTGCTATTTATGCTTTGGTCGTAGCTTTAATTATATTATTCGTTTAAACATATCAAAATGAACGGTTTAGAAATAGATTGGAAAATATTAGTAGGGCAAATCGTCAATTTTGCTATACTGTTTTTTCTTTTAAAAGCTGTTGTCTATAAGCCATTTCTTAGCCTATTAAGTAAAAGAAAGAAAAAAATAGAAGAAGGGGTTAATAAATCAATTGAAGCGGATGATCGTCTTTCAAAAATAGGGGAATTTAAAAAAAACATGGAAGAAAAAAGTGAAGTGGAAAGAAAGAGTGTTTTAATGAAAGCGGAAGAAGAGGCAAAAAGGAGAACGGAAGAATCTGCTAAAAAAGCTGAAGAAGAAAAACTGGCTATTTTAACTAAAGCCAGAAAAGAAGCTGAGGAAATTAAAGAAAAAAGAAAAGAAGAAACAAACAAAGAAACAATTGAAAATGCTTTTGGATTGGCTGAAAAGATTTTGAAAGAGAATATTGACGAAAAAAAAGGAAAACAAATTATAGACGATTTTTTAAGCAAACTAAAATCATGAAAGTAGAAAAAGAAATTTCTTCTTGGGCTCGCGCCTATCTTGCATTTGAAGATAATCCTGAAAAAGCCAAGGATATTTTTTCTAATTTAAAAAAAACATTGCGTAACAAAGAATCTCTTCTTCCAATAATTTTCAAAAAACTTAAAAGAATTTATCTTAAAGAAAAAAGGGCCGAATTGTTTTTATCTCATGATTTGGGAGAAAAAGATAAAAAAGAAATTAAAAATAAAATAAAGGGGATGATAGACGGTATTGAAAAAATTGATGATGTTTTAGACGAATCTCTTTTAGCCGGGTTTCGTTTAAAAACAAAAGACGTTTTAATTAAGGCCTCCTTAAAAGATGTCTTATCAAAGCTAAAAAACAAAACATATGGACATAATTGAACAATTTAAAAAGCAATTGGAAGGATTAGATGTTTCTCCTGAAATGGAAGAAATAGGAGAAGTCACCGAAGTAAAAGATGGCGTTGTTAAAATATCAGGATTAAAAGAAGTAGAAAATTTTGAAATGATTGAATTTGATGAGACTGGAGTCATGGGCTTGGTTTTAAACTTGGAGGAGTATGAAGTTGGCGCTGTTATTTTGGGTTCTGATAAAAACATTAAAGAAGGAACAGTAGTTAAGAGAACTAAAAAGGTTTTCTCCGTGCCGGTGGGAGAGGGGCTTTTAGGTCGTGTTATTGATCCGTTGGGAAGACCTTTAGATGGTAAAGGCGAAATTAAAGCTAAAGAATTTTTGCCTTTAGAAAGAAAAGGTCCTTCAGTTATTGAGAGGCAACCAGTAACAAAACCTTTACATACTGGAATTAAAATGGTTGATGCTTTGATTCCAATTGGTCGAGGTCAGAGAGAATTAATTATCGGAGATAGAGGGCTAGGAAAAACTGCCATTGCTTTGGACACTATTGTTAATCAAAAGAATGAAAAGAATCGCCCGTTTTGTATTTATGTTGCATGTGGACAAAAGAAAACTAAAGTAAGAAGACTTGTTGCTGCTTTAGAAAAAGAAGGAGCGATGGAGTATACTACGGTTGTTTGTGCTTTTCCTGATGATCCAGCTAGTTTTATTTATTTAGCTCCTTTTGCTGGAGCAACTGTCGGGGAATATTTTAGAGACAAGGGACAAGATGCTTTAGTTGTTTATGATGATTTAACTAGGCAGGCTTGGGCTTGGAGAGAAATTTCTTTGATTTTAAGACGCCCGCCAGGCAGAGAAGCTTATCCTGGTGATGTATTTTATCTTCATTCAAGGTTATTAGAAAGAGCAGCGATGATGAGTAAAGAAATGGGAGGCGGTTCTTTGACTGCTTTACCGATTATTGAGACTCAAGCTGGGGATATTTCTGGGTATATTCCAACTAATGTAATTTCTATTACTGATGGTCAAATATTTTTAGATTCAACCTTGTTTAGAAAAGAGCAGAAGCCAGCTATTAATATTGGAACATCAGTTTCAAGAGTGGGTTCTTCGGCACAAATGAAAGCAACTAAAAAAGTTGCCGGAAGACTAAAATTGGATTTGGCTCAATTCCAGGAATTAGAAAGATTTTCTGAATTTACAGAAGAGCTAGATCCTCAAACTAAAAAAACAATTGAAAAGGGCAAGAGAATGAGAATTTTATTAAGGCAAGTTGATTTAATGCCTCTTCCAATTGAAAAAGAAGTTATCGTTATTTTCACCGGAATTAATAGCGATATTGAAGATGTTTCGATGGATAAGATTAAGGAATTTGAAGAAGATGTTTTAAAAAATGTCGAATTAGAATTTCCTGAAATATTAAAGGAGATTAAAGAAACCGGTGATATGACTGATGGAAGCAAGGAAAATCTTTTAAATTTAATTAAGAAAGTTAAAAAGAGCTATGGAGCTTAAAGAGGTAAAGGCGAAAATAGGGTCAGTTAAGAATATTTCCGAGATAACTAGCGCTATGGAGACTTTCTCGGCTTTGAAGATGAAAAAAACTCAGAAGAGATTTTCTGAATCAAAACCTTTTTCAGGAGAGATGGCCAGGGTTTTGAAAAATATGCGTAAGGCTTTAAAAGAGCATAAGTCAGTGTTTTTTGAGGAAAGGCCGGTGAAAAATATTCTTGTTTGTGTTGTTGCTTCTGATCGAGGTTTTTGCGGGTCTTTTAATACGAGTATTTTAAAGTTTGCTGATAGGGAGATTGCGAAGATAAGAACTGAAGGTGCGGTAGAAATTATGCCTATCGGTAAGAAAGCAGTTAAGCATTACCTAAAAACAGAAAGAATAAAATACAGTTTTTCTGGAGTAGGGGATTATTGGGAATTTAAACAAACTAAAGAAATATCAGATTTTTTAACTGATTCTTTTTTGAATAATAAATATCAGAAAGTATATGTTTTTTATACTCATTTTTATTCTTCCTTTATTCAGAAACCCTCGATTGCTCAATTGTTTCCCGTAGAGGATCAAACAGTTGAAAATTTTTTAAAAAAAGAAGATAAAGAAGAAAATGGGAAAAATACTGTCGACTATTTATTGGAACCTTCTCCGACTGTAATTCTAGATGAAGTTATTCCTATTTTTGTTGAATATCTAATTTATCAGTTTATTCTTTCGGCAAATACTTCAGAGCATTCGGCGCGGATGATGGCGATGCGTAATGCGTCTGATAATGCAAGAGAGTTATTGGAAGGATTGAGATTGGTGTATAATAAGGCAAGGCAGCAGCAAATAACTAATGAGGTTTGTGAAATATCGTCGACCAAGGAGGCAATGGAATAAAAATAATAAACATATGGCAAAAATAATACAAGTTATTGGTCCGGTAATAGACGTCGAATTTGAAGAAGAAAAGATTCCTGCTCTATACGCCGCTTTAATAGTTAAAGGGAAGAGTCTTATTCTCGAAGTTGAGCAAGAGCTAGGCGAAGGCAAGGTGAGATGTCTTGCTATGGGGCCAACAGAAGGTCTTAAAAGAGGAGATTTAGTGGAGGATACTGGTAATCCTATTAAAGTTCCAGTGGGTAAAGAAGCTTTAGGGCGATTGTTAAATGTTTTAGGTGAGCCGATTGATAATGGTCCAGCAATTAAAACAGAAAAAAGAGATTCAATCCACAAAAAGGGACCAGAATTAAAAGATCAAAAATCAGAAATCGAAATTTTAGAAACGGGAATTAAAGCGATTGATTTATTATGTCCACTTCCTAAAGGAGGAAAGGTAGGTTTGTTTGGTGGCGCGGGAGTAGGTAAAACAGTTTTAATTCAGGAGTTAATTACGAATATTGCTAAATTTCATAATGGCTATTCTATTTTTGCTGGTATTGGAGAAAGATCAAGGGAAGGCAATGATATTTTTAGAGAAATGAAAGAAGCTGATACCTTAAAGAATACTTGTCTAGTGTTTGGTCAGATGAATGAGACTCCTGGAGTAAGATTGAGAGTTCCTTTTACGGCGATGACTATTGCGGAACACTTTAGAGATGTAGAAAAAAAAGATGTTTTACTATTTATGGATAATATTTTCCGTTTTGTTTTGGCTGGTTCAGAGGTTTCTGCCTTGTTGGGAAGAATTCCTTCTCAAACTGGATATCAGCCAACTTTGTCTTCAGAGGTGGGAGCTTTGCAAGAAAGAATTACTTCAACTGAAAATGGTTCTATTACTTCAGTGCAGGCTATTTATGTTCCAGCTGATGATTTAACTGATCCAGCCATTGTGGCTACTTTTTCACATCTTGATTCGTCATTGGTATTGTCTCGTGCAATCGCGTCGCTGGGTATTTTTCCAGCAGTAGATCCATTAGAATCAACATCATCATTATTGAATCCAAGAATTGTTGGAGAGAGGCATTATAAGGTTGCAACAGAAGTGAGAAAAATTCTTCAGAGATACAAAGAGCTTCAGGATATTATTGCTATTTTAGGAATTGAAGAATTAGCTGACGAAGACAAAATTGTGGTTAATCGAGCGAGAAAAATTCAGAAATATTTATCTCAGCCGTTTTCAGTTGCAGAAGTGTTTTCAGGCATTCCTGGAGTATATGTTAAAATTGAAGAAACAATTGAGGGGTTTGAAAAGATTGTTTCAGGAGAATTAGATCACAAAGCAGAAGGGGATTTCTTTATGAAGGGAAATATTAATCAAGTTATTGCATGATAATAAAGATATTAACACCGGAAAAGAAAATATTTGAAGGAGAGGCGGAAGTATTAACTGTACCGACACGTTCAGGCCACATTTCAGTTTTATCAAATCATGCTCCCTTGGTTACAGCTATTAATGCTGGAATTGTTACATTGAAAACAAAAGAAGGTGAAAGAGTTTTTGAAAACGAAAAAGGAGTTTTAAAAACTAGAAACAATCGAACAAGCCTGCTTCTTAGAAAATGCAGAGAGAAATAAGGGGAACAGGGCTTGACTTTATCTTCCTTGACAAAAAAACAAATTTAATCTACCATCTCATTAGATTACAAAATAGTGTAATTAAATGAGATATCATCAATTAGAAAAAGAAATAAATAAGCCCTTTTTTAGCTCAAGAGATATAGCGTTGGGTGGTTTGAAGGTTTATAATCATCAGCTTTCCGAGTGGGTTAATAAAGGATACATAGAAAGAATTAAAAGAGGATTTTATGTTTTTTTTAATAGAAGGAATGAAATAGATGCTAAGGAGATTTCTTTCCATCTTTGCAATCCGAGCTATATTAGCATGGAATTAGCTCTTAGTTATCATGGTGTGATTCCAGAAATTGTATATTCATTAACTTGTCTTACTACAAAAAATAATATAAAGTTTAGTAATTCTTTTGGTAATTTTATTTATAGAAACATTAAACCATCTTTGTTTTTTGGATACAAAGTTATTGAAACAAAAAATAGTAAATATTTATTAGCTGAACCAGAAAAGGCTTTGTTAGATTATTTATATCTTAATCATATAAAAGAAGATGGTTTTGATGAGATGAGAGTTAATAAGGAGGCCATAAACAAAGAAAAACTTTTATTGTATGCTAAGGAGTTTAATTCTAAAATAATAAATAATCTTATATCAAGGAAAATATGTTAACCCTATCCGAGCTTAAAAAGTATTATTCAGAAAATATTTACCAAAATCATCTTAAGGGAGTCTTGGTTGAATATGTGCAGTATGAATTATTAGATTCAATTTTTAAGTTCGAACAAAGTTCAAAAATAAGTTTTATGGGTGGGACAGCGATTAGAATAGTTTATGGAAGTAGTCGTTTTTCTGAGGATTTAGATTTTGATAATTTTGGATTATCATTTGCAGAATTTGAAGACTTGCTTAAGCTAGTAATAAAGGACATGCGATTGAAAGGATTTGAGATCGAATTTCGTTTTGTGGAAAAAGGAGCTTTTCATTGTTATATTAAATTTCCTAAAATACTTATTCAAAACGGGTTGACTAGTCATGAAAATGAAAAAATATTAGTTAGGATAGATACAGTTAAGAAAGAGAAGCTTTTTGATCCAATTCCATTTTTTATAAATAAATTCGATATTTATAAAAAAATATTAGTTAATCCTTCTAATATTGTTTTGTCGCAAAAATTAATAGCAGCGACCAATAGAAAAGTTGCTAAGGGTAGGGATTTTTACGATATTTCATATCTATATGGTTTTACTGTTCCCGACTTTGAATATATTGAAAAATATTTAGGGAAAAACCAAGAATCTTTTATTGGTGACTTATTAAAACAATGTGACAAATTGGATTTTAATAGTTTAGCTAGGGATGTCGAACCATTTTTAGTAGATAGCTCTTCTACGGGGCGGGTAATTAAATTTAAGGATTTCATATTTACGAAATTAAAAAATAATAAATAAAAATATGAAAATACAAGAAATATTTGATTTGGCAATACAAATGGGAATTGAATCAGATTTTAGAGGGAAAGAAGGGGTTGAAAAGGTTTTAGATAGGAAAAAGATGAAATACGAAACTTTGTCAGATAAGGGAAAAAAAGAATTTGATAAAGAGGCTTTGATTAATCCTTATTTAGATACGAGGATATATAATATTGCTGAAGATAAAGAAATTAAAAAGATTTTAGTTGGTATTGATATTGATACTTCTGAACTATTATTATCTAAGCAATTAGGAGATATTGATTTAGTTATTGGTCATCATCCAACTGGAAGAGGTTTGGCTAGTTTAGCGGATATTATGGAAATGCAAGCTGATGTATATAATTATTATGGAGTTCCAATTAATATTGCTGAACAATTAAATTCTCCAAGAATTAGCGAAGTGGCTAGGGGAGTTTCTGGATCCAATCATCAAAAGTCAGTTGATGCTGCTCGTATTTTAGGAATTAATTTTATGAACGTTCACACTCCAGCCGATAATTTAGTGGCTAGATTTTTAAAGAATTTAATAGAAAAAGCAAATCCAGAAAGAGTAGAGGATTTAATTTCTTTATTAAAAGAAGTTCCTGAATATAAAGAAGCAATTAAAATAGGGGTAGGACCTAAAGCCATCACGGGAAAACCAGATAGTAGATGTGGAAAAATTGCAATAACTGAAATTACTGGAGGCACAGAGGGTTCTCCTAAGTTATTAGAAAAAATGTCTCAAGTAGGAATTGGAACAACTTTAGCTATGCATGCTTCAGAAGAACATAGAAAAGAAGCTGAGAATGCATATGTTAATGTTGTTATTGCTGGCCATATTTCTTCAGATTCGCTAGGCATGAATTTATTTTTGGATGAACTAGAAAAAAAAGGGATTGAAATTGTTTGTTCTAGTGGTTTAACTAGATTTAAGAGGTTTTAATTGCGTGCTGTGATGTGAGTCTCTGGTTTTTAAATTTAATAAATATTTGTTTAGCAAAAAAATCGAGAAAATCCTGGTTGTTTTGAAGTTCAAATATTTTTAAATAAATTTTGCATTCCGTAATTCAAAGTTATATAATAAAATTAATGAATAAATTAATTAAAACAGCTTTTACTTTAATTGAATTACTAGTCGTGATTGCCATCATTGGTATTTTGTCTGGCTTAATTGTTATTTCCATGAAAGGAAGCATTGATTCAGCTAATGATGCGAAAAGAAAAGCTGGTATTGATACTATCAAAAAAGCTTTAGTTATTTACAGTGCTTTAAACGGAGGAGTGTATCCTATTCAAGGCACTCCGTGTAATATTGGCCAAGGTGGCAGTTGTTTAACGGCTTTTACTAATGCGATTGCAGAATTGCTTCCTACTCCTCCAGTCGATCCCGTTTCTGGATATTATACTTACGTTTCCAATGGAACAAGCTATACTATTTCTGCTATTCTTTCTAATGCTAATTATTATAATTATTCTCCTGTATTTGGAATTACTTCAGGCAAATCCTGTTTGTCTATATTGAAAGCAGGAGAATCTACGGGCAATGGGGTTTATTCTATTAATCTTACTGGTACAGCTATTCAAGTTTATTGCGATATGACTTCTTATGGTGGTGGATGGACTTTAGTAACAAAAATAAGTGTAAGTGATCAAAATCAATATTTTACAGCGGCTAATAATATTGGTGATCTTGCGGTGGCACCAAGTACAGTAGCTCCAACAAGAAGTGCAAAGTTAAGTGATTTAGATTTGGATTATCTTATTGGTCCAGGTTCTGTTCGATGGGTAATTGTTGGAGATAATGCAACATTTTTAAGATGTACCGGGGTGTGGACAAGTAATTTCGGAGTATTTAAAAGTTGCAGTTATTCAAATAATTATTACGATGCTTTTGCCGCTCCCAACGCAACTCCTATTTGGGAATCTTTTACGAGCAATATTGGTGCTTGTGGCGGCGGATCAACTAGTTCTGGTTGGACCGCTTTAAGCGGCATACATAATGGTGATGGATATTATATGGGGGGTTATTCAGGATCATCAACTTCATCAGTAAATCAGGCAATAGCTGCTTATAGTATTTCTGGTTATACAGCTAATGATTCTTGGACTTATCCTGGCTATGTATTCATACGGTAACTAAAAAATGCGATAAGTAAAATTTGTTATTTTTACTGTCTTATGTTACTTTATCTTTAAAAGTAAATGAATAAGTATATTTTCCCATATCAAGAACAGTTAGATAGGATAAAACGCTTAGAAGAAGATATTCAGCGTTTTTCTGTTGCAACTGATGATAATTTTGAAAAAGCTATCGATGCTTTTACTTCTTTTTTTATTCAATGTTATCATTTGCGAGACTGGCTAACGGAAAGTCGCTTTAATAGAAGAGATATTGATGTTTTTATTACCGAAAGTTTTTCTTTGTCGCTTTGTCGAGATATGGCCAATAAGCAAAAGCATAAAACGATAGATAAATATGAGCCATTAAATCATTTAGTCGAACATAAAATTGACGAAAAGTCTAACATTTTAACGTGCATTGTTCGTTATCATGATCTTTTCAGAAAAGAGAATAGATTTGGTATTGATGTTCAGGAGTTTGGAACATTAATTGATGTGATTGATTTAGCCGAAAAATGTGTTAATGAATGGGAAAGGTTTTTATATATTTATTCAATGGAGGGCAGACTTAATCTTTAAGTATTTTAACCATATACCCATCTTTAAGTTTATAATTTAATTTTTCTTTGTAATAATTTCTCGCTCCAACCCCAGAGATAACGGTTATCTTATTTAGTTTAAATTCTTTTTTAGTTATTCTTTCGGCTTCTTTTATCATTCGTAATCCAAGTCCCTTATGTTGAACTAGAGAATTTCTTTTTGATATTGAAGCAGCTTGACCATAAACATGGACCTCTCTAATTATTGTCGAGTCTTTTAAGAGAGGAAGAATATTTTTATTATTCAAATTTATTCTTAATCTTAAAAGAGCATAAATATTTTTTCTATTTTTATCTTCAAAACTTAGGAATATTTCTTTACCATTAGAGGCGTTATAATCTTCTCTTGCTAAATATATTTTTTCTTTACTTTTTGAATCTTTAATTTCTCTGCATCTGATGCATTGACATCGGTAGTTTTCTTTTTTCATCTCTATTTCAATGACTTGTCTTAGGTTGGATATTCTGGCTCCACCTTCAATAATTAATGGAGAAGGGATGTCCCTAACTATTCTTTCAACTCTTACATATCTAGGAAGTATTTTTTTGATTGATTTGATGGTTTCAATTAATTCTCTTTCGTTGTATGGTTTGTATTGCTTTTTGAGGTAGATTTTGTATAGCGGAGCTTCTTTAACTAAGGCACAAGGATATATTTTAAGTGAGTCAGGTTTAAAATTCTGATTACTGAATAACTCTTTAAACATTTCAATATCTTTTTGAGGATTTGATTTGGGTAAATTAAGCATCATTTGATAGGCTACCTTAAAACCAGCATTTTTTAGCATTTCAGTTGCCTCTACTGTTTTTTTAATATCATGACCTCTTCTATTGAACTTTAAAATATTATCATAAATAGATTGAACACCAAGTTCAATTTTAGTGGCTCCCATTTTTCTCATTTCAATGATTTCCTTTTGAGTAATGTAGTCGGGTCTAGTTTCAAAAGACATACCAATGATTCTATATTTAGCTTTTTCATTTTTCTTTTGAGCTTTTTCCAATTCTTTCCATAATTCATCAATATTTTTTGTTTTAAAATCTTCTTTTTTATCTTTTTGACTATTACAAGCTTCAAAACATTTTTTAACAAACCAGATCTTGTATTTTAGGTCGTAAAAAGACCAGGTTCCACCAATCATTCGCAATTCAATCTTGTCCGTCATGTGTCCAGACATATTTAAGACTTCAATTCTTTTTTGAGTCTGTAAATAGGGATCGAAATTTAGTTTTTTAGCTCTTTCTACGGCTGGTTCGCCTGAGAGATAGCTCTTGGGAATATCGGCTTCTGAAGGGCAATAAAGGCATTTTCCGGGGCATTCATAAGGTTTTGTTAAGACAGATACGTTGACTATTCCAGAAAGTGAACGAACTGGCCTAGTTTTTAGCAATTCTTCTAGTTGTTTATTTTCTTTGATTCTTTTTTTTAGGACTAGATTATGATAGGATTGTAATAGAGAGATATTAGAGGGGCACAAAATTTTGTTTTTTTTAGCAATTTTTCTTTTGGCTGACGACAAATCTTTCTGGTTTTTACCTTTCAATTTAAGCAGTTCTTTAATTATTGATTCGTTTGTTTCCATGAATAGTAGCTACGCTAAAAAAATACTAAATAAGACTGTCTTGGATTATAACAGTATTGCTGATAAATATTCAAGAGTAAGAGAAAAAAACTGGAAAGAGTTTGATTTTCTTTTTGACAAATATCTTTCTATTAATGATAAGGTTTTAGATTTTGGTTGCGGTAATGGAAGATTTTATCCATCTTTTAAAAAGCAAAATGTTGATTATCTAGGGATTGATATTTCTTCTAAATTGATTGAAATTGCTAAGCAGAAGTATCCTAAAGCTAATTTTAAAGTTTCTTCGATTGAATTAATTCCTAATAGATCTTTTGATAAGATTTATAGTATCGCTGTTCTTCATCATATTCCTTCTTGTGATTTACGTTTAAACTTCTTAAAAGAAATTAAAAGATCATTAAAAGATAATGGGAGTTTAATTTTGACAGTTTGGAATTTAAAAGAAAAAGTTAAAAAAAGAAATATTTTAGATTGGTTTAGGTTAGACAAAGGGGATGTTTTTCTTTCTTGGTATGGCAGTAAAGATACGTACTTTCATTGTTTTAATTTAGAAGAATTGGTGCAATTAGTAAAAGAAGCTGGATTTAAAATTATGGATAAAGGAGAAATATTAGTTGGTGAAAGGCCCTATTCTAATTTCTATATCGTAGGGCTAACTGACAAAAATGTTTAGCTTGATTAAATATTTTTAGATGGTAAGATATAAATATGACAAATAAAAAACAAGATGAAGAGGTAAAGTACAATATTGTAGTGTCTGGTGCGGCCGAGGTCGGACATTGTTGTGAAAAAATAGAAGAGATATCAAAAGAGGTTGGTCGGGAAATTGCTAGACAAAAACATACTTTGGTTAGTGGAGCAACAACTGGTGTTCCATATTTTTCGGCGATAGGATGTAATGAAGAAGGAGGATTCAATATTGGTTTTTCTCCAGCAGCTACCGAAAAAGAACATTTGAAGGTGTATAAGCTTCCGTTAGAGCCTTTTAATATAATGATCTATACTGGAGGAGATTATGCAGGGCGTGATATTACAATGACCAAATCAGCTGATGCAGTGATTATTATTTGCGGAAGAATAGGAACTCTTCATGAATTTACAACTGCTGTTGAAACAAAGAAAATTATTGGAGTCTTGGAGGGAACAGGAGGTATGGCAGATAAAATTAGAGGCATCGCTGAAAGTTATTGTAGTGTTGCTAAGAAGATCATTTACGAAAGAGATCCGAAGATTTTAGTTAAAAGAATAATTAAAGAAATAGAACATCAAAAAGGACATAATTCAGAAATATTAGAAAAATAATATGACAACGAAAAAGAAAATAGCTAAAAAAGCAATCAAGAAAAAAATAGCTAAGGTTGCTATTAAAAAAACAATTCAAAAGGGTAAGGGAAAAGAAAAAAAGCTGGGTAAGGTTACGCACTATTTTGATAAAGTAAAAGTAGTGGCAATAAAACTGGTAGATAATTTATCCATCGGGGATACGATTAGAATTGTGGGGGGAGAAAATACTGATTTTAAACAGAAAGTTGTTTCGATGGAATTTAAAGGAGAAAAATTAAAGGAGGCTAAAAAAGGAAAAGAAGTAGGTGTAAAGGTAAAGAATAGAGCTAGAGAAGGTTATAAGGTTTTTAGAATGTAAGATGAGGTGTTTAGAATAAAGCAAAAGTATAAATAAAATTGGGGATTTTATTCCTCGATTTTTATTTTAAATACTTATTTTTATTGTAAATATGTTCTTCGAGTGTTTTTGAGAAAATAGTTGCCTTGTTCGGTGCTGACAAATAGTAGTAATAGGCTGATTTAGTTGGGTAGATAGCAGCAAGAATACTATCCATCCCTGGATTGCTAATTGGACCTAAGGGAAGACCATCATTTCTGTATGTATTGTATGGTGAATCAATTTGAGTATCTTTAGTGTATATATCTGTTCCTTTTTTCCCCTGAACGTAAAGAATGGTTGCGTCAACTTGTAATCGCATATGACTAACCATTCTTTTCCAGAGAATTCCTGAAACAATTTTTTTATCTTCCAAGGTTATGACTTCTTTTTCTATCAAAGAAGCCATGGTAATTATTTCAAAGATTGTTTTGTTTTGTTTTTTTATCTCACCAATTAAATCAGGAGTTAGTTTTTTAGAGAAATTATCTAGCATTTTATTAATTATGTCTTCAGCGTTATCTCCTTTTTCAATGTAGTAAGTGTCAGGAAAAAGATATCCTTCCAGACTTAAATTATTAGGTTTATCTTTTAAAAAAGAATAATTATTTATATTGATAGATTCATTTTCTTCAGTTGGATTTCCAGTTATCGAATAGGTTTCTTTTTCGGTAGCAATGTTTTTTTCTTTAAAATATTCGGCAATATCTTTCAAGTCCCATCCTTCAATAATGGTTAATTTTTCTTTATGGGTTTCTCCGTTGGTAAAAAGACTGAGAATTTTTGGAATATTCATTTGTGAAGAGACTAGATATTCTCCTGCTTGTATTTTAGAGTATTTTCTAGAAAGAACAGTATAGACAATAAAAGAATAACTATTTTTAATTAAACCTTCTTTTTTTAAATTCAAAGCGATCTCTTTAACGGCTTGTCCTTTTTTGATTGTAAAAAGCTCAGCTTCGATGTTTTTATTTGAGGAATAAAAAATCGAGGTAATTAAAAAAGTAATTAATGATAATAAAAGAATAAGGCAGAGAGAGATGATATATTTTTTATTTATTTGCATAAATATATCATATTTTAGAATGACGGTCTTGACAAGTAGAAGAGGGGGAGTATAATTTAATCGTGAATATGGAAAAAAATACTGAAAAACAAATTTATACGTTTGTAAACATCTGCACTAAAAACAGAACTTTCGTTTTGGCTGTTATTTTAGGAAAAAATAAAAGGAGAGGATTTTAAACATAATAAAGTAAATAATAAATAAAATCCCCTCCTAAATAGAGGGGATTTCTGCTTATAAACATATGACAAAAACATTTTATTTAACAAAAGAAGGAGTAGAGAAGATAAGAAAGGAATGCGAGGATTTAAGATCTCTTCATCGGAACGAGGTTTTAGAATCCGCTCCTTCGTTATTAGAGGGGGACGCATTAAATCCTGATTATTCTTTTTATAAAGAAAATTTAGATGAGCTTGAAAGAAGAATAGAAGAACTAGATATGATTTTAAATAATTATAGAATTATTAAAAAGCCTGGAAAGACTGAACAGGATAAGGTTTGCTTGGGCGCTAAGGTGGTTTTAAAGAATGGATCTTCTAGTGAGGAGGAGTACAAGATTGTTGGAACTCTTGAAGCTGATCCATTTAAGGGTTTTATAAGCAATGAATCTCCTTTGGGCATGTCTTTTATTGGGAGAAAGGTTGGTGAATCAGTTTCTTTTAATGGTAATGGTAATTATAAGATATTAAAAATACAGTACGAAGAATCGTAATATGACCAAGAAAGCTAAAATAATAATTGGTATTTTCTTATTGTTTATCCTATTGTCTTTATTATGGTTTGATTTGATTTTTTTAAAGTATAATGGAGAATTATTTGAGAGAGATTTAATGAAAGCTGGAGAAAATAGTGATGTTGTTATAGTTTTTAATTCAGGAGGATGGGGAACGGTTCCTTTTGAGCAAGCTTTTGACTTTAATTCTATAATTAGCGAAATTAAAAAGCTTATTGAAACAAAGAATTATAAAGTTTCTATTGTTCAATACTATAGAACACAAGAAAATTTTTTTGCTAAAATCGCTTCATTGAGAGATATTATTTTTAATTTTCCTGATAGTTCCAAGACTTTTGCTGGTCGAGTAAATAGATTTTTAGAAAATAACCCTAATGATAAGGTGGTTATGACCGGATTATCTAATGGAGCGTCTTTTGTTGATGCAGCAATGGCAGATTTAAAAGATAAACAAGAAAATGTTTGGGCAATTGAATTGGGAGCTCCTTTTTGGGGAAAAAATACTAAAAGTGAAAATATTATTTCTTTTAATAATCAAAAAGATATTTTAGCTAATGGTAAATTAGGGCAGATATTAGTTGCAATAATCAAGGCCCCATTTGTTTGGTTGTTTAGCAATGCTTCAGGTAAGTATATTTCAATAACTCAGGCGTTGCATGCTAATGGGCATGACTATTATTGGCAACAAATTAAAGATGATATGACCTCATTTATTAATAAAGAGTTATGAAGTTTTTATGGTCATTTATTTGAGCTTGTAAAGTTAGTTTTTTTATATTAAAATCAAAGCATGAGTTTTTCCAATAAACAAAAGATACTTTTTGTCCTTTCTCTAGTTTTTGGTTTGGTTATTTTTTTTCAACTTGGAAAAGTTATTGGCTGGCAAGAGATAGGAAAAGCTTTTACTGTTTTTACGGGTTGGCAAGGGCTAGTAATTGTTATTCTTTCTTTTTTGGTGGCAATTGTCGGTAATTGGAGATGGCAAGAAATATTGAAAGATTCAGGAATTAATGTTTCTTTTGGTAATCTTTTTAAAATATACCTAGGAGGGTATTCGATGATGTATCTTATGCCTATTTTAATTTGGGGAGGAGAAGCTTTTAGAGTTTATGGGCTAACCAAAGAAAAGGGTATTTCTTGGAAGAAAACTTTTGCATCAGTAATTATTGAAAGAATTCTTGAATGGACAATTAATATCCTAGTTATCTTTTTGGGGTTGGCTTTCTTTTTGTATAATGTTTATCTTCCACCTAAAGAATTGTTGATAATATTTGGAATATCTCTTACTTTTTTTGTTTTAGTTATTTCTTATTTTTATATTAAAGCTTTAGGAAAAAAAAGCATTATTAGACAAGTAGTAAAAAGATTTTGGAAAAAAGAAGTTAACGATGATAATAGTTTTCTTGTAGTTGAGAACGAAGTTTTTGAATATTTTAAACCAGGAAAGAGTTTTAATAAAGGGGTATTACTTTCAATTTTAAGGGTTTTTGTTATGCAGGTAAGAGTTTGGATATTGGTAATATTTTTGGGTAATATGATTGGTTTTTTTCCATCAATATCCATTCTGGGTTTTACATATTTATCATCAATGATTCCGATTCCCACTTCGCTTGGTTCTCACGAAGCGATACAATATTTTGCTTTTACTTCTTTGGGATTATTGGGTTCAATGGCAACGGTTTTTACGATGATATTAAGGGCAGCAGAAATAATTGTTTCAAGTATTGGTATGATTTTTCTTCTGGGAACGGGATTTAAATTAGCAGAAAATAAGATTTTTAATTATGATAAAAGTAAATAGAATAGTGAAGTATTTGATATTAGCAGATATTGCTTTTTGGACAGGATGGGGATTAGTAAGCCCGGTTTTTGCTGTTTTTATTATCAAGCAAGTTCAAGGTGGAACAGAGCTAGTAGTTGGTACTGCCACGGCTATTTATTGGCTCTTTAGGTCATTATTAGTTCTTCCTTCGGGAAAATTATTGGATAAATATGTTGGGGAAAAAGATGATTATCTTTTTCTTGTTGCAGGAAATTTTATAGCTGTTTTAGTTTTAATTGGCTATATTTTTGCTGTTTATCCTTGGCACATATATATACTTCAAGCTTTTTATGGAATAGGGATGGCCATGTCGTTGGCGGGCTGGAGAGCTATTTTTACGAGAAATATCGATAAGGGGAAGGAAGCTAGTGAGTGGGCGTTAGATGATACGTCTTTAAGTTTTGGAACGGCTATTGCTGGATTTACCAGTGGATTTTTAGTTACAAAGTTAGGATATTCTATTACTTTTGGAATAGCTGCTTTCCTAGGCTTTGTAAGTATTGTATTACTTCTTTGTTTAAGAAAAGAAATTGAAGGCGTTTTTAATAGAAGATTCCATGCGAACTTAAAAGATATTTTTAGAGAAAAACAATGAAAAATCAAGAGGTTGCGCAAATCTTATTTGAAATTGGAGAGTTTCTCGAACTACAAGAAATTCCTTTTAAGCCAGCTGCTTATCAACAAGCTGCTATTGCGATTGATAATATGGAAGAGGACATTTCAGAATTATATAATAAGGAGGGAATTAAAGGGCTAGAAAAGATTAGTGGGGTAGGGAAAAGTATCGCTGAAAAAATAGAAGAATTTTTAAAGACGGGAAAGATAAAATATATTAAGGAGTTAAAAAGGGCAACACCGATTGATTTAGAGGAGTTAACTAAGGTTGAGGGTCTAGGAGTGAAAAGGATTAAGAAGCTATGGAAAGAGTTAGGAGTTAGAAATTTAAAAGATTTAGAGAAAGCTTTGGATGATCATAAGATTGCTCCTTTATTTGGTTTTGGGGAAAAAATGGAGGAGAATATTTTGGAATCAATCCAGTTTTTGAAACAAGGAAAAGGAAGATTCCTTTTGCGCGAAATTATTCCTGAAGTTAATCGTATTTTAGAAAAGTTTAAAAGAATTAATGGAGTAGTTAATTTGTCGGTGGCTGGTTCAACAAGAAGGAGGAAAGAAACAATCGGAGACGTCGATTTCTTAGTGGCTATTAAAGATACAACTGACAAGTATTTGGTGGAGAAAATAATGAATACTTTTGTGACAATGGACGATGTTATTAAAGTTGTTGGCAAAGGAGAAACTAAGTCTTCAATTAGAACTAGGCAAGGATTAAGTATGGATTTAAGATTAGTTAGTGAAGGTTCTTTTGGTGCAGCTTTGCAGTATTTCACCGGCTCAAAGGAACATAATATTGCTTTACGTCGTATTGCTATGAAACAAGGATACAAATTAAATGAATACGGATTATTTAAAAATGAAAGAAAGATAAAAGGGGAAACGGAAGAAGAGATTTATGAAAAGCTAGGATTAGATTGGATTCCTCCAGAAATGAGAGAGAACCAGGGAGAAATAGAATTAGCAATCGATAGGAAGCTGCCGATCTTGATTGAAGAAAAAAACATTAAAGGAGATTTTCATTGCCATACTTCTTGGGACGGAGGAGAGCATTCAATTAGCGAGATGGCAGAAACTGCAATTGGTTTAGGGTATAAATATTTGGGAGTTGCTGATCATACACAATCTTTAAAAATAGAAAATGGGCTTGATGAAAAAAGATTAATTGAACAAAGAAAAGAAATAGATTCTTTGAATAAATCTTTTAAAGAAAAAGGAATTGATTTTACAATTCTTCAAGGGTCAGAAGTGGATATTTTAAAAGATGGTAGTTTGGATATTAATGATGAGACATTAAAAATATTAGATTATGTTTCAGTGAGTATTCATTCTAATTTTAAGATGGGGAAGATTGAGATGACCAAAAGAATCATCAAAGCAATTGAGCATCCAATGGTTAAAATACTAAACCATCCAACAGGAATGATTTTAGGAAAAAGGGGAGAGTATGAGATAGATATAGTAGAGGTATTAAAAGCTGCTAAAGATAATGATGTTACTTTAGAGATTAATTCTTATCGTTCTGATTTGGGTTATCAAACAGCTAGAATGGCTAAAGAGATGGGAGTTAAGTTGACTATTGGAAGCGATGCACACAATAAAAAAGAATTAGTTGATATGAAGCTTGGTGTTTATCAGGCGAGAAGAGGATGGTTAGAAAGGAAAGATATATTAAACACTTTATCTTTAGATGATTTAAAGCTAAAATGGAAGCAATGAATAAATTAATTAAACAAGCTTTTACTTTAATTGAACTATTAGTAGTGATTGCTATTATCGGCATTTTGTTTGGTCTGATTGTTGTTTCAATGAGTGGGGTAATGCAAAAAGCAACTATGGCTAAAGCACAAGTCTTTTCTAATTCACTAAGGAATTCATTAATGGCAAATATTGTTGGAGAATGGAAATTTGATGGAGCAATAACTGAAGCGGTCGCTACTAATGCTAATGTTCTTGATTCTTGGGGTGGTGTTAATAATGGAGATGTTTTGTTACCAACGGCACATCAGCCAACTGTTAAAGTTGGATCCAACTGCGTGAGCGGTTCTTGTTTGTCTTTTGATGGAAGTGATGATTATGTGGATATAGGAGAATCGGTAAGTCTAACTTCATTACATACTTTTACAATAAATGTTTGGTTTAAGCCTATTGTGAATAACGAGATGACACTTCTGTCTTTTTCAAAAGGAAATTCTTTTGGTAATAATTTAGTTGAGCTTAGAGTAGAAAAGGATATGAGACCATTTACAACTAGTTTAAGATGGATTGTTTATACTGATGCTGGCGTAATTTTTGATGTGCCAACAGCAGCTGATTTAATATCATTAAATCAATGGACACAAGGCACAATAACTAACGATGGCACAAATTTTAAAGTTTACATTAATGGAAGCGTTAGAGCTATAGCTCTTACCACTACTGGAACAACACCTTCCGAATATACCGGACTTGATGAAAACTTAATTGGGATGCTAAATAGGGGTACGCCAAGTTCAGGACCTTTTAAAGGTTTAATGGATGAGGTTCGTATTTATAATGCGTCAATTCCTATTTCTCAAATCAAAGAACAATACTACGCTGGTTTGAATAGTTTGTTATCTAATGGTAGTATTTCACAATTAGAATATTTAGAAAGAATAAAAAATGAAACAGCCCAAAAATAAATGTCTAGTTTTAATGTCTGGAGGACTTGATTCAATGCTTTCGGCTAAGATATTAAAAGAAGAAGGACTAGAAGTGACCCCTCTTTGTTTTAAAAGTTTCTTTTTTTCTTGTGTAGCAGCAGAAAAAGCTTGTAAGCAAATTGGATTGAAATTAAGAGTAGTCGATTTTAGTCGTGAACACTTAAAGATGTTAAAAAATCCTAAACATGGGAGAGGTAAAGGAATTAATCCTTGTATTGATTGTCATTTATTAATGATTAAGATGGCGGGGAAGATAATGGAAAAAGAAGGCTATGATTTTATAGCTACAGGGGAAGTGTTGGGACAGCGTCCTATGTCTCAGAATATTAATTCACTTAATTTAATTGAAAAGGAGTCTAAGGTAACAGGATTTATTGTTCGTCCATTGTCAGTTAAGGTTTTGCCAGTGACAATTCCAGAACAATTAGGAATAATTAAAAGAGACAATTTTTATGGAATCTCGGGTAGAGGAAGGGGTGCTCAAATTGAACTAGCTAAGAAGTTTCAAATTAAAGAATATCCTAGCCCCGCTGGTGGATGTATTTTAACCGATATTAATTATTCCAAAAAACTATTCGAATTATTCAGAAGGGTTCCTAGGTTTAAGGGGAACGATGCGGAACTAATTAAGTTTGGGCGAATCTTTTGGGAAAACGATTTATTAATTGTTGTTCCTCGAGACGCTAAAGAATGTGAGGTGGTAACTAAATTAAAAAAAAGAGGAGATGTAGTTTTAGAACCTCATAATTTTTCTGGTCCAACTGTATTAGTTCGTAAGTACAAAAAATCACCTCAAAGTGAGATGATTGATTGCGGGGTTAGATATATAGAAACTTACTCTAAGAATCTTCCTGATGATTTTATACTGAAGCTTTTGCCTTCTCTAAAATCTTAATAAAGATTTCTGGATTTTCTTGAGCCAATTGAGACAAAATCTTTCTGTCTAATTCGATTGAGCATTTCTTTAAGGCAGCAATGAATTTACTGTAGGTCATTCCATTTTCTCGGCAGACTGCGTTCAATTGAACTGTCCACAACGATCTTTTTTCTCTTTTCTTTACCTTTCTATCTCTGTAGGCATATGACCAGGCTTTCATCAAAGCTTGTTTGGCTGCAATGAACTTGGTACTTCGGCTCCATTTGTAACCTTTAGCTGCTTTAATAACCTTCTTTCTTCTTTTGTGGGCAGCAACACCCCTCTTTACTCTTACCATATGTTTATTTTCCTAATATTTTTCTAATAATCTTGGCTTCTGATGGAGACATCTCAATCATCTTTTTTAAAGATCTCTTCTTTTGAGAAGATTTCTTTGATAAAAGGTGGTCTTGTCCGACAGCCCTTCTCATGACCTTTCCGTTCTTTGTAATTTTAAATCTTTTAACTAAAGATTTTCTTGTTTTTGCTTTCATGTTATTTTTTTGAAATAATCATTGATAATCCTTTCGGTTCTTTTTTTAATTCTCTATCAATTCTTATTTCTAATTTACTTTTTAATATTTCTATCAATTTGTTCACTCTTTGGATTCCGACTTCGGATAAAGATTTTTCTCTTCCTCTTAAGCGCAAGTCGATATTTACTTTATCTCCTTTGTTTAAGAATTTCTCAGCAGCATTAGCTCTGGTTAAAATATCATTGTCTGAGATATTAAAAGTCAGTCTGATGTTCTTTGTTTCTGATTGCTTAGAGCCAGCGATAATCTTTCTTTCCTTTTTTTGGAGCGAATAGAGATATTTGCCGTAATTTCCTAGCTTACAAATTGGGGGGCTAACCTTATCTGTAACCATAATGAGATCAATGCCTTTCTCTCTAGCGATTTCCAATGCCTGTGGCAATGTAAAAACGCCCATTTGTTGGCCGTCTTCTGCGACTAGCCTCACTTCCTCTGCTCTTATTTGATTGTTGTATAATGGTTTATTCATTATTTGTGGAGGTGGCGAGTAATGAGCTCGCGTCCAAAAGTTATCCAATAATAATTCTACAAGCGTATTCCAATCTATTTTACAAGTTTAAAGCTTTAGACTGGAAAGAATACTTTAAACTCGAATCCTTCTTTTTAAATAATACATACTGGATTGGAGCTGCATTATCGGCCTCGCGGTTTTAATGCCCTTTACTGCCCAGCGAGAATCGGCAGGAGGACACTGCTTAAGCGTATGCTAATGCAGGTTGTTCAAAAAAGTTTACACTTGTTTTGAGTTCTCTAAGTTTAGCGAGATTGGAGAATACTCGGCTTGCATATTATTTTCAAACATCTGTCGAAGCGAATTCACCCCCTTACTTTTAACTCATTTCTTATCTTTCTATCAACTTCTCTTTTCTTGATAGATTCTCTTTTATCAAACTTTTTCTTGCCTTTGGCTAGGCCAAATTCAAGCTTTAATTTGTGTGCTTTAGTATAAACCGAAATGGGCACTAAAGTCAAGCCTTTTTCTGTTGATTTTTGAAGCAAATAATCAATTTCTTCTCGATTTAAGAGTAGTTTTCTGTCTCGTCTAGGATTGTAGTCTTGGCTAGCGTTTTCCGGTTGGTAGGGAGGAATATTGCCTCCAATCCAAAAAGCTTCGGCCAAACCGTTTTTATCACGCTTGATGAGGATATAGGTACCAGAGAGACTAGTGCTTCTAGTTCTTAAACTCTTAACTTCTTGCCCGTTCAATACTAAACCCGCCTCGAACTTTTCGAGGATTTCATAATCGAAATATGCTTTTTTGTTTTGGGCGATACTCATATCTTTATATTACTTGATTTTTACTTTAAATAAAAGACTTAATAAAAAAGCGGGGCAGTGTTCTGTAGCTTAGCTAAAGACAGTGACCCCTTTGTTTTTCTCATGTCTATACCGGAAGAAGCATTAATGCCCCAAGGAAGACGATAAATATTCCTGTTAAAACCGTCACTATAAGTAATCGGTTTGGATTGTTCTCTGTGAGCAACAGAGAAGTAAAGAATCCAATACCAGAAATTACTAAAAGGACTAAAGCGACCATGCCAGTAAAAGTCATAATTATCTTTTACTCTATATAATATATTCTTATTTTTGTCAATAGTTCCTTTTTCTCCCTTTCCTGATAGAATGTATCTATGAATATAAGAGAGGAAATTAAATATGTTGTCTCGCGGGCGCTAAATATCCTTGATTATGAAGGGGATTTTTCAATTAAGGTAATGCGACCGCAAAAAGCTTCTTTGGGAGATTATTATGTAAATATAGCGATGGAAATAGGGAAAAGGGAGGGAATTGATCCAATGAAGGTGGCTGAAAGCATAAAAGACAAGATTAGGGGTAAGTATTTTGAAAAAATTGAAGTAACGAGTCCTAGTTTTATTAATTTCTATATTTCTAAAGAGTATTTCTTTAAAGAAATTAAAGAGGTTTTTAAAAAAAGAGGAATTTTTGGTCAATTTTCGAAGAAAAAGGAAAAAATTCAAATTGAGTTTATTTCGGCTAATCCAATTAATTCCTTAACGGTGGCCAATGGGCGAGAAGGTGTTTTTGGAGATGTTTTAGGCAATGTTTTAAAAAAATATGGATTTAGCGTTAAAAAAACATATCATATTAAAGATCAGGGAAAACAAATTTTGATTCTGGGACATTCTATTTTAAAAGATAGTGAAGCAGAATATGCGGGAGAGTACATTGATCGATTGCATAAAAAGATAAAAGGCAGGAATGCTTATGTCATTGGAAAAAAAGCTGCTAAAATTATTATGCAAGAAATGATTAAGAAAACAATTAGAAGATTGAAAATTAAATTCGATGAATGGGTGACAGAGAGTGTTATTTCTAAAAACAAAGAAGTTGAAAAGGTTATCAGTCTTTTAAGAGAAGAAGGATTGATTTACGAGCAAGAAGGGTCTGAATGGTTTATGTCAACTGCTTTGGGTGACGAGAGAGATAGAGTGATTATTAAAAGTGATGAGGAAAAAACACAACTACTAGAAGATATTGCTTATCATAAATACAAGTTTGAGAAAAAGAAGTTTGATAAGGTTATTGATATCTGGGGATCTGATCACTTGGGAAGCATTCCAGGATTAATGGCAGGGGTTGAGGCAATGTTGCACGTAAATAAATTACAAATCATTCCTTTGCAATTTGTGGTGGTGGTTGAAGAAGGAAGAACAGTTAGAATGTCAAAGAAAGGAGGGGAGCCGATTGTAATTGATGATCTACTAAATGAAATACCGATTGATGTTGTTCGCTTCTTTTTCTTAATGAAACCAAATGATACACGGCTGAACTTTGATTTAGATTTAGCGAAAGATCAATCTGACAAGAATCCAGTTTATTATATTCAACATGCTTATGCGATAATCTTGAGTATTCTTAAGGATTACAAAAATATATTAGGGATAGGAGCAATTAAAAACATTGAACTTTTGGATAATAAAAAAGAAATTGATTTAATAAAACAGATTTTACGATTTCCAGAGATAATTGAAGATATAATTCATAATTATGAAATACAAACGATACCTCAGTATACTATTGCCTTAGCTAATTCCTTTTATAAGTTTTATATCGGTTGTTATGTTTTAAACAAAGACAAGAAAAAAAGAGAAGCGCAATTAAATTTAGTTATATTAACCAAGATTACTCTTAAAAATGCTTTAGATTTAATGGGTGTTTCAGTTGATGCTAGTTAAATTTGCTTTTACAAAGATGGGATAGTATAATTATGGCATGAATAAGCTACTAAAAACCGCTTTTACCTTAATTGAATTATTGGTAGTTATTGCTATTATCGGTATTTTATCTGGTTTAATTGTTGTTTCGATGAGTGGAGTAACGGAAAAAGCCAATATTGCTAAATCGCAAGTATTTTCTAATTCTTTAAGAAATTCGCTAATGATTAATACTGTTTCTCAATATAATTTTAATGATATTAGTGATGCAAAAATCGGAACAAATCCAGTCGCTGCTGATATTAAGGACTCATGGGGTAGTAATAATGGTACGAGTGTTGGTGGCAACCCAATAATAAGAGGAGGATCTGATTGTGTAACTGGTAAGTGTATGGAATTTAATAGAATTACGATTATAGCTTGTTAAAACCATTTTTTATGTTATAATTTAAAGGTGGGGATAATTTTCTTGCTAGTACTTAAAACGAAACGTAATATGATAATTGTAATCCGTAAGAGATTGTTTTTATTTATGAAACAAAAAATGTATATAAAGGGGGTGGGAATGACTAAATTTGATTATTCTCAAAAATATTGGTGGCAATTTGCTTATGAGGCAGCAGTAGAGGCTTTGAAAGATGCAAAAATGGGAATTTCTCAAATGGATGCAATTGTTTTTTCTGGAATGTCGAGTGCGGCAGGAGGGGAGCATCAAACGCACAAAGTTTCTTTTTTGTCAGGATTATTCAAAATCAATGTGCCGATAATTGAGGTTCCCTCTGTTTGTGGCGGAGGGGGCGTAGCTTTGTGGACTGCTTTGCATTTAGATGGTTTTAAAAACATTCTTGTTCTAGCTGGAGAAAAGTTGGTTGATAATAAAAGTGAAATGGTGGTTGAATATATTCTATCAGCGGCAGAGCGAACAATTGAACAAACTGAAGGAATGCTTTTTCCAGTGCAAAATGCTTTAATCTGGCAGCAGTACATGAATAAATATGGAGGAAGTATGGATGACTTATCTTTGATCGCTTTTAAGAATCATGAAAATGCTGCCTTGAATCCTAATGCGTACTTTTACAAAAGACCATTAGAATTAGAAAAGATAAAAAGTTCTCCAGTGGTTGCGTCACCTTTAAGATTAATGGATTGTTCATTGTCGGTTAATGGTGGAGCGGCAGTAGTTGTTTCAACTGAAGCGAGCGACATTGAAGTTGTTGGTTCTGGTTTTGCAACTGATCATATCTTAACCTTTGAAAGAGAGGATATTACTCATTTTAAGGCAACAAAGATGGCAGCTAAGATTGCCTATGAAGAAGCTGGGATTAAACCAAAGGATATTAATATTGCAGAAATACATGATGCTTTTACTTCAGTTGAATTGATTTCATATGAAGATTTGGGATTTGCTGAAGAAGGAAAGGGAGGGGAGTTGATTAAGTCGGGAAAATTAAATCGTAACGGAGAAATGCCAGTTAATGTTTCGGGTGGTTTAAAAGCGAAAGGTCATCCAATTTCTGCTACTGGATTAGCTCAAGCGTTTGAAGTAGTTAATCAGTTAAGAGGCAGATGTGGGGAGAGGCAAGTTTTAAATCCTAAAATTGGATTAACTCATAACATTGGTGGAGCGGGAGGAAGTGTAACAGTTAATATTTTTAAAAAGATATAATATGGTTTTTTATCAATGTGCAAAATGTAAAAAGGTTTGGCAACAACCAGTAGGAATATGTCCAGAATGTTTTTCTGAATTAGAAAAGGTAAAAACTACGAAAGCTAGAGTGATTGGAATCTCTAAGGTTGAAATTGCTTCTAGTTCACATCCCGAAGTTCCATATTATACTTTAGTTTTAGAAGATGAATTGGGAAATAAATGGGCGCATAAATCTATTAAGGAATATGGAATAGGGGAAGAGGTTAACTTTAATTCGGGAAATAATGATTCGGTAGCCATTTGGAGAGCTAAATATGATACTACTGATTCGATTGAAAAGATTTTTAGTTTGTTGAATTTATCTTTGGATCAAAATTCAAAAGTAGTTATTATACCGACTTTAATTTCTCCTAATCATACCTATTTTAGAGATAATACCTCTCCTGAATTTCTTAATTCAATTTTAAAGTTTCTTTTGGAAAAAAAGATTAAGTTGGAGAATATAAGAATAATTGCTCAAAGTTTTAATGAAATTTCAATTGAAGGAATGGCTCAGAAGTCAGGATTGCTCGATGTTTGTTTAAAAAACAAAATAATGCCGATTGATTTATCAAAATTAGTTTTTGTTAAAAAGGGTAATCTAGAAATATCAGAAGATGTTTTAAATGCTGATTTGGTTTTGAATTTGGCGATGATGAAAATAGAAAAGGCTTCAGCTGCTGATAATATTTTTAAAGTATTAAAAAAGGAGAACTATTCTGCTTTAAAATATTTAAAGTCAGAAGAGGAGATTGTAGGTGAGTTAAAAAACTATTTATCTAATTTAGTTAATATTGGGGAGGCTGAATTTATACAAAAAACAGATAAAACAGTTGTTTATTCTGGTTTAATTTTAGGAAGTAGGAGTTTTCTTAATCTAGATAGAGTTTTTAGCGAGATAACAACCTTTAAGATTCCAGAGATAGTAAAAGTAATCGAGATGCAAAATATCGAAATTATTGGTAGAGATATTAAAGAAGTGAGATATATAAATAATTAAATACAAAAAATATGTTTAAAGATAAAGTTGTTTTAATAACTGGATCATCTCAAGGAATCGGAAAGGTTATTGCCACAAAGTTTGCTTCTTTGGGAGCAAGAGTTGCTTTGAATGATATTCCTTCGCAGGAAGACAATTTAAAAAAGGTGGCTGAAGAAATAGGAGCTAAGTATTATTTAGCTGATGTTTCTAAGATGGATCAAATTGAGAAAATGATGGCTAGTATTCAAAGCGAGTTGGGGGGATTAAATGTTTTAGTAAATAATGCGGGAATTACTCAAGACAGAACTTTAGCTAAGATGACAGTTGAAGAATGGCAAAGAGTAATCGACATTAATTTGACCGGAGTTTTTAATTGTTCTAAAGCGGCCCTGCCTCTTCTTATTCTTAATCAAGGGAACATGGTTAACGTTTCTTCTATTGTTGGACAGAGAGGTAATTTTGGACAAGCTAATTATTCTGCTTCAAAGGCAGGAATAATTGGATTTACTAAGTCGATTTCTAAAGAAGTGGGAAGATTTAATGTTAGGGTTAATGCAATTGCTCCGGGATTCATTGAAACAAAAATGGCAGAAGCTATTCCTGAAGAATTAAAAGTTGCAGTTAAAAGATTGACTTCGTTAGGTAGATTTGGAAAGCCAGAAGAAGTTGCGGCAACGGTAGTCTTTTTGGCTTCTCCTGAAGCAAGTTTTATAACTGGAGAGATAATAAACATTGATGGAGGCTTATCAATATAAATATGCTTTATACAAAAGAACAAATTAAAGAAATAATACCTTATCAAGATCCATTTTTATGGGTCGATGAGATCGAATCGATTGAAGGCGATACAATTATTGGATATAAACAAACCTTAGTCAGTGATGAATATTTCAAGGGACACTTTGTTGATTTTCCTATTATGCCCGGAGTTTTAGTTGTCGAAGGAGTTGCCCAAACTGGAACATTATTATTAAGAGAAAAATTAGGAAGTGAGCATAAAAAAAAGCATCTTTTAGCTTATCAAGTTAGAAGCGCTTTATTTTATGAGCCGATCTGGCCAGGGGATAGAATTAAATACAAGGTTAAGATGTTGGGAATTTACAATGCTAAAATCGCTAATTTTTTAGGTGAAGCTTTTGTTAATGATAGTAGGAAATGCGAAGTTAGATTTAGCGTGGCGGTTGTTGATAAGACAGAGATGGAGGAAAAAAAGATGGCTGCACAAAGTTTAAACAAAGAAGGGGTAACCAAGTCTTTTAAATTGCCTAATTTAAAAATAGGAAATATTTTTGCTAAATTACCAATTATTCAGGGAGGGATGGCGGTAAGAGTTTCTTTGCATAATTTAGCGGGTAATGTTGCTAAGGAAGGAGGAGTAGGAATTATTGCTGTTTCTGGAATGAAGGACACAGAAGAAGTTAAGAGGGAGATAAGAATGGCAAGAGAAATATCTGGCAATAATGGAGCGATTGGAATAAATATTATGGGAGTAGTGGGAAGATTTAAAGAATTAATTACAGCGGCAGTTGAAGAAAAAATTGATTTAATAATTCAAGGAGCTGGTTTTAGAAAAGATATTTTTGATATTGCTAAGAATGGTAATGTTCCGGTTTTTGCTATTGCTTCTTCGGCTAAGGTCGCGAAAAAAGCTGAAGAATCAGGAGCGGCTGCGGTAATTGTTGAAGGATGTGACGCTGGAGGACACTTAGGTTTTCCTGAGGGTCATCCTTTTAGGCATGTAATTGATATTTTGAAAGAAGTAGTTAGAGAAGTTAAAATCCCAGTGATTGCTGCGGGCGGAGTTTTTAATGGAAAAGATATTGTTGAAATGCTTCGAACAGGAGCATCTGGCGTACAAATGGCAACTCGATTTGTAGCAACTGAAGAGTGTGACGCTGATTTAAAATTTAAGGAAGCATATATAAAAGCTAAAGAAGAAGATATTGTTATTATTCATTCTCCAGTTGGTTTGCCAGGGCGAGCAATAAAGACTGCTTTTGTGGAAAAGCTTTTGAGCGGAAATGCTCCTAAAGTTAATCCAATTGAATGCGAAGGATGTATTGGCCCAGTTTGTGATAAGAGTTACTGTATTTTAAAAGCACTGGAAAACGCTAGAAAAGGAGACTTAGAAAATGGACTAGTTTTTGCTGGAGCTAACGCTTGGAAAATTAATAAAATTGTTAAGGTTAAAGATTTAATAAAAGAATTAGTAGAAGAAGCAGAGCAAATATTAATTAAGGAGCCTTTAATTAAAACAATATAATATGTTTGAAAATAATAAATTAACAAAACTTTTAAATATTCAATATCCAATTATTCAAGGGGGGATGGCTGGAGTTTCAGAACATATTCTTGTGGCGGCTGTTTCTAATGCTGGAGGAATAGGAGTTATTGGTTCAGGTTTTGCTTCTCCAAGCTGGCTTGAAGAAGAAATTAAAAAAACCAAAGAATTAACTAATAAACCATTCGGAGTTAATTTGCTGATGCAAAATCCAAATATTGCTGATTTAGTTAAGGTGATTATCAAAGAGAAGGTTCCTGTTGTTTTCACTGGAGGAGGAAACCCATTGTCGATTCTTCCATATTTAAAACAGTCAGGGATTAAAGTTGTTCCGGTTGTTCCTTCAGTTAGGTTAGCTGTAAAAATGGAACAGAATGGAGTTGATGCAGTCGTTGTTGAGGGAATGGAATCAGGCGGACACATTGGAGAGAATTCAACTTTTTGTTTAGTTCCTCAGACAAGAAAAGTTATTAAGAAGATTCCCTTGATTGCTGCTGGGGGAGTATATAATGGAGCAACTTTTGCGGCGGCTATGCTTTTAGGAGCTGATGGAGTTCAAATTGGAACTAGATTTATGGCATCAACTGAATGTCAGATTCATGAGAATTACAAGCAAGCAATTATTAACGCTACCGATGAAGATGTAGTGGTAGTAGCTAGATTTACTGGTCATCCGATTCGTACAATCAGAAATAAACTTTCGGAAACGATAAAGAAGATGGAAGAGAAGAGTCCTTTTCCTGAAGAATTAAATTCAGAAAGATTTGCTGGAAATAAAGGATCAGCAAATATTGATTTAACCCCTCTTTTGTGTGGTACCTGTGCGGGAGGAATAGATAAGATTAAAAGTTGTAAAGAAATTATTGAAGAAATTGTGGGAGATATGAAAAAGATAATAAAAGAGAGTGAACAGTATTATGAATAAATTTATTTCGACACTTTTAAGAATTACTTTAGCTCCTATTGTGGGGTTGGTTTTCGTAAAAGAAGTAAGAGGTAAGAATAATCTTCCCAAGAGGAATATTATTTTAGCTTCTAATCATCAGAGTTATTTAGACATTGTTCTTTGTGGATATATTTTTGTGCCAAGAAAATATACACATATCGGACAAGTAGATAGAGAAAACAAGGGTTGGAGTAAAATAAGAGATTTTATTTATTCTTTGGCTGAAGTTATTCCAGTAAACAGAAAAGATGATAATTCAAAAAAAAAAGCTTTTGAAAAAGCGATTGAGTTTTTGAAAAATGGATATTCTTTAGTTATTTATCCAGAAGGAACAAGAACGAGAACAGGGGAAGTTGGTAAGGGCAAGTGGGGGGTGGCTAAGTTTTTTCTTGAAACAGGAGTACCAATTGTTCCTATGGGAATTAAGGGAGCATTTGAATTGTTTCCTCCCGGAGAAAAACCTAAAGTTAAAAAAAGTATTAGATTAAATATTGGTAAGCCGCTTTTCTTCAAAGAAGAATTTGAAAGAGCTATTGGCTTGGTTCGTGATTCGAAAGAGTACGAAGAAATATGTATTAAGATTACGGAAAAAGTAATGGAAGAAATTAAGAAATTAACCTATGAAGATTAATAAGATTTTAATTGCTAATAGGGGCGAAATTGCCTTGCGAATAATCAGAACTTGCAAAGAAATGGGAATAAAAACTGTTGTTCTTTGTCCTACCGCTGGAGAAGAACATAATTTTTTAGAAACAAGCCTGGCTGACGAATATTTCTTTTTAGAAGAAGAAGGGGTAAAAGGCTACCTTAATATGGATAAGATTATAGATATAGCGAAGAAAGCTAAAGTAGATGCAATTCATCCTGGTTATGGATTTTTGTCTGAGAATTGGAAGTTTGCTCAACTTTGTGAAAAGAATAACATTAAATTTATTGGGCCTCAATCTAATCTTTTAAAAAAGTTTGAAGATAAAATTGAAGCGAAAGCTATTGCTAAAAAAGTAGGTATTCCAACTTTACCAGCGAGCGATAAGCCGATAATGAATAAAAAAGACTTGGCAATGTGGGCCGATAAAATAAAAGCACCATTTATTTTAAAGGCGCAAAAAGGAGGTGGAGGAATGGGAATTAGAATTATTGAAAATGAAATAAATCTAGGAGAACTTTTTGCCATTTCTTTAGCGGTACAAAGACAGATGGCGATAGCTTTTTCAGAAGCTGATTTCTTTTTAGAAAAATATCTTCCTGAAGTAAGGCATATCGAATTTCAGATTTTAAGTGATGGAAAAAATACCGTTCACTTAGGAGAAAGAGAATGTACAATCCAAAGAAGATTCCAAAAGCTTTTGGAAGAAGCACCATCTTCTTTTGTTGATAATAAAACAAGAGAAGAAATGGGGAGATGGGCAGTTAAGTTAATAAGCGATTTAAAATATGAAGGAGCAGCAACGGTTGAATTTTTAGTTGATAATGAAAAGAAATTCTATTTTATGGAAGTTAATCCAAGAATTCAAGTTGAGCATCCGATTACTGAGGCTATAACTGGAATAGATATTGTTGAGCAGCAGATAAGGATTGCCGAGGGAGAGCTATTATCATTTAAGCAAGAGGATATTATTTTTACAGGTTATGCCATTGAGGCTAGAATAAACGCCGAAGATCCTTATAAAGATTTTCAACCAACTCCAGGAGTAATTGAGAAATACTTTCCTTCGGGGGGGCAGGGAGTATTTTTACATAGTTTTTTACATCACGGCCAAGAAATATATCCTTATTTTGATTCTTTATTGGCTAAAATTATTGCTACTGGGAAGACTAGAGAAGAAGCGATCAACAAATTGAAGAGATCTACCGATGAAATTATTATCCAAGGGGTTAAAACTAATATTCCTTTTTTTAGATTATTATTAAATGACAAAGAATTCTTAAGTGGAAATTTCAATACTAATTTTATAGAAAAAAGTGGAATAATGAATGAATTAATGATCAGCCCTTTATTGAAAGAAAAAATTGAAAAGAAGTTAATTAAAGAAACAAATGAAGAAGAATTGGCTAATATAATTTTTCAGGTATATGAAAAAGTAAAAAAAGAAAACAATAACAATCCAGCTTCGAATTGGCTTAATTCAGAAAGATTAAGAATGATTGATTAAATATATGGATTTTAAAATTAAAATAAAAAACAAAGAATATTTAATTGGATTAAAAGAAGAAAGAGGAAAAGTTAGAATAAAAATTGGAAATAAGGAATTTGTTTTTGGTTCGAAAAAAGGAGAGATACCTTCAGAAGGGCACTCTTCTTTGGTAAGAAAAGATGTTTCTAAAAAAGATATTATATCTTCTTTATCAGGCATTGTAACAAGTGTTTTTGTTAAAGAGGGAGAAATAATTAAAGCAGGACAGAAAGTTTTAATTTTATCAGCGATGAAAATGGAGAATGAAATAGTTTCTGAAAGTGAAGGGAAAATTAAAAGGATATTGGTTAAAGAAAATCAGCAAGTTAAAGATGAAGAGATTTTAATTGTTTTGGAATAATATGCAAATAGAAAGATTTAAATCTATTAATTCAACTAACAAGAAAGCGAAAGAGTTGATTGGGAACGGGGCTTTGCCTTGGACGGTTGTCGTGGCTGAAGAACAAAAGGTTGGTTATGGAAGAAAGGGGGAGGCCTGGTATTCTCCTGAAGGTGGTTTGTATTTTTCGATCGTTCTTCCTGAGGGTGAAATAGATGATTTACAAATAATAACTATTTTAGCTGCTTTTATAGTCGCTAAAACGATCAAAGAAGATTTCAATATTGATCCTTTGATTAAATTGCCTAATGATGTTTTGTTAAATGGTAAAAAGATTTGCGGAATATTAACAGAGAACATTATTGGTGATAAAGTTAAATCATCAGTAATAGGAATAGGAATTAATACTAATATATTGGCCTTTCCTTTAGAGTTAAAAGATATTGCAACTTCATTAAGAATAGAATTAGGGAGAGAGATTGATAATAAAAATATAATGGAAAAGATATGCATTGGAATAAAAAATCAATTTAAAACAATAAGTCAATAATTTATGAAATTTAAAAAAGAAATAGAAAAACTAAATAATAATTTATCCAATCTAAATAATGCTGAATTAACAGAGAAACAACATCAAAGAGGAAAGATGAGTGCCCGAGAAAGAATCAATCTTCTTTTAGATGAAAATAGTTTTACCGAATTAGATTCTTTTATGGAAAGTCGTTTCTCTGGGCTTGATTTAGATAAAAAGAAGTTTTCTGGGGATTCAGTAATTACTGGTTTTGGAAAGATGGCGGGACGAACAGTTTATTTATATAGCCAGGACTTTTCTAAAATGGGTGGCTCTCTAGGAGAAATGCATGGAGCTAAAATTACTAAAATAATCGAATTGGCTCGTAAGACCGGTTGTCCTGTTGTTGGAATAACTGATTCTGGTGGTGCTAGAATTCAAGAAGGCGCCTCTAGTTTAGATGGTTATGCTAGTATTTTTAGGAGTATGGTTAAAGCCTCGGGGGTTGTTCCTCAAATTAGTATCATTGTTGGACCTTCAGCGGGAGGAGCATGTTATGCTCCCGGATTATCTGATTTCATTTTTATGACGCGAGGGATATCGCAAATGTATATTACTGGACCAGACGTAATTAAAATGGTTACGGGCGAAGATGTTACTTTCGAAGGATTGGGTGGAGCTTCGGTTCATGCAACTAAAAGTGGTTGTGCTCATTTTGTTTATGATAATGAATTAGATTGTTTTGCTGGAGTGAAAGATCTTCTTTCATATTTACCGCAGAATAATACGGAAGAGGCAAATAGAGAGCAGGCTTTTGCGGAAGAAGAAAAAAATGAGAGGATATTAGAAATAATACCAGAAGAACAAGAGAAGGGTTATGATGTTAAGGAGGTAATAAAAGAAGTTTTTGATTGTGGTTCTTTTTTTGAGATTCAAAATGGTTTTGCTGTTAATGCAGTTGTTGGGCTCGCGAGATTGAATGGAAATGTAGTAGGGGTGGTAGCTAATCAACCTAAATCAATGGCAGGGGTATTAGATATCGATTCTTCAGATAAGATTGCTCGTTTTGTAAGATTTTCAGATGCTTTTAATATTCCCTTAATTAATTTAGTTGATACTCCGGGATATCTTCCTGGGGTGATTCAGGAGCAACAGGGAATAATTAGACATGGAGCAAAAATACTATATGCCTATGCTGAAGCAACAGTTCCTAAAATTAGTTTAATTATGAGAAAGGCTTTTGGGGGAGCATATATTGCTTTAGCTTCACGAGAGCTTGGTTACGATCGAGTGATCGCTTGGCCTTGTGCTCAAATTGCAGTGATTGGGGCAAAGCAAGCTGTAAAGATTATTTTTAAAAAACAATTAGCTGAAAGCAAAGAACCAGAAAAACTAGAAAAAGAAAAAATACAAGAAATTAAAGATAATTTCCTAGATCCTTTTTGCGCTGCTAAATTAGGACAAGTTGACATGATTATTGATCCAAGGGACACGAGAGGAGTTTTAATTAAATCACTAGAATCTTTATTAACAAAGAGGGAGGGATTAATAACAAGAAAACATGGCAGTATGCCTTTATAATTATTTAATAAAAAAATGAGTTTATATAAAATTGATAAAGTGAAATGTCTTGGTTGTGCGGGTTGTACGGTTTATTGTCCTAAAGGGATAGAGATGATGAAGAATGGCGTAGCTAGAATAAAAGATTGTGAAGAGTTAGAGAAGTGTGGCGGAGAAAAACTTTGTCCTCGCAAGGCGATTATTAAAAAGAAGAAGAAATAAAAAAAGAACCAGATTTTATTATTTCTGGTTTAGTTTCTTGAGAAGATTCTTTAGTGGGTAGTCTTTAGGAGATTTTTCGGTTTCTTTTTCGAGGCGCTTAATATTTCGGACTAAATTAATCATGGCCATTGCTAGTGCAATGGTTTTTGGGTTATCTATTTGAAAAGCTTCAGCAATTTCATCTTTATAAATGAAGGAAACTTTGCTTTTTGTGGAGGCTGTTTCAATCGCTATTCTTTGCAAATCTGCGTGTATAAATTTTCTGTAAGGATTTTGCATCTTGATAGTATCAATAATATTGAGAATTCTTTCGATTTCATCAAATGATTCAGTGATTAGCATTATTTCTGTGATTTCATTGCCAGCAATTTCAATCATTTTGTTGTAATCAATGTTTGTTTTGAAAATCGCATAAAAGATTTCTAAGTGGCTTTCAATATTGTTCGTTAATTTTGCCAGCTGAGAAGCTGTTAGTAAAAGCATCTCTTTTGCTTCTTTGTCTGGTTCTTTTTCGGAGAGAAGGACATAGTGCTTGCTGGTTGTTGCTAGTTTTGTAGCGCAGGAAAGAACATATGGATATATTTCTTTTGAATGAGAGGGCGGAAAGCCAATGTATTCTAATGGTAAATAACTCATACAAAGATCAAAGGTGGTTGCGGCAATTTCCGTTTTGAAGTGCAACCGAAATGAGATAACATTTCAATATGAAAAAGTACAAACATTTGAACCAATCGGAGAGGGATAGGATCCAAGCCCTTCTTTCTTCGGGACATAAGCCAAAAGAGATAGCCGAGGTCATAGAAAGGGACAAAGGAACTATTTCGAGAGAACTGGATAAGGGGTCGATGAAGAACGGCGCATATAAGGCAAAATACGCCCATCACAAGGCATATATTCGAAAGAAGTACGCCAGATACCAAGGAAAGAAGATAAACGAAAACGATGACTTGAAAGTATTCATCATTAAGGGATTGATTCTTGACTGGAATCCCGATGAGATATCAGGAAGAATGAAAGAACAAAAACTGTCTTTCTACGCTTCTAAAACAGCGATATATGAATGGCTTTATTCAATCCATGGACAGATGTATTGTTCTCTCCTTCCCTCTAAGCGATATAGGAAAAAGAAAAGGAATAAACAAAAGAAGGCCAAACGAGAAATGATTCCGAACAGAGTCGGAATTGAGGAAAAACCGCTTGATTACGGGCTTAAAGCAGGAGATATGGAAACCGATACAATTGTTTCGGGGCATAAAACTAGGAGCAAGGTAGCGATAACAGTAGTGAAAGATATTCTTTCTAAACTGGTTGGATTAAGAAAAATATCAAGCACGAAACCTTCGTTAAACGAAAAAGCAATTGATGATATCATCATCAATTTAAATGCTAGATATTTAGTGAGAGACAATGGAATTGAAAATAAGAATCACGAACAAGCTTTGGTTCCCAGTTTCTTCTGCCATCCCTTCTCAGCTTCAGAAAAACCGCATGTTGAGAATGAGAACAAGGGACTCCGGAAATACTTTCCTAAAGGATGTGATTTAGGAAAATATTCACAGGAATACATTTCTCTGGTAGAGTGGATATTAAACAACAAACCCAGGAAGTGCCTGGGGTATAAAACTCCGTATGAGGTAGCGAAAGAAAGCGGACTAATCCGCGAACCATTAAAGGTCAACCAATATGCAATTAGTTCAGCTAATTTTAATTGCTCATTAGTTGCACTTCAGGGGTGAACTTGCCTGCTCTATTAACGGTAAACTTTAAAACATCATCGGAAAGATCAGGGTCAAGATTGCAACAACTTTTTATGATTAGGTGCCATCCCCGATCTTTTTGATCAATGTATTGCATTATTTCCTCGTTACTTGCTATTTCTTCGAATTTTCTACGAATTAGCTTTTTCCTTTTTACAGGATCAGTAATTTCATCAACATATTCTTTTAGTTTTGTTGTCATAATAATCACCAAGTAATTGGAATAAGCACAGGAATTTTCTGTGATTAATTTATCCGAACCAAGTTTTTAAGGAACGGTAAGAAGATATTAAAATATTTAGTTGCCATTGTCAACAGTTTCTTTTTCTATATTTTCTGTTAGAATATGGGCATATGATAAATTTTAGAGAGGAAATAAAGAAAGATGTTTCTAAATCATTAAAGTCTCTTGGTTGTGGAGAGGAGTTTTTAGTTAAAGTTTTGAAACCTAAAGAAACTTCTTTCGGTGATTATTCAGTTAGTGTGGCGATGGAAATAGCTAAAAAAGAAGGGGCTAATCCTTTCGATATTGCAGAAAAAATAAAAGAAAAAATTAGTAATAAATATTTTGAAAAAATAGAAGTAATGAAGCCCGGCTTTATTAATTTCTTTGTTTCTCCAGAGTTTGTTTTTACTGAAATTCAGGAAGTATTGAAAAGCGGAGAAAAGTTTGGCGAATTGAATGTTTCTAATTGTTCTGTGCAGGTGGAGTTTATTTCAGCCAATCCAACTGGTCCTTTGACAGTAGGAAATGGAAGGGGTGGGCCAGTAGGGGATGTTTTGGCCAATGTTTTCAAAAAGGTTTATTCAAGAGTCGAGAAGGCTTATTACGTTAATGATTATGGTCAGCAAATATTATCTTTAGGGCATTCGGTTTTAAAAGATGCAGAAGCTAAATATGCCGGAGAGTATATCGATGAGCTAGCTTTAATTATTAAAGAGAAAGATCCTTATAAAGTTGGCAAGGAAGCTGCGGAGATTGTTTTAGAAAGTATTAAGAAAACTGTTAGTGGGTTAAATATTCATTTTGATGATTGGTTTTCTGAAACCTATTTACACGAAAAAGGAGAGGTTGTTAAGGTGGTTGAACTTTTGAAAAAGAAAGGATTTACCTATGAGTCTGAAGGAGCAATATGGTTTAAGTCTACTTTGTTTGGGGACGAGAGAGATAGGGTAATAGTAAAGAGTGATGGAAAGAGCACTTACTTAGCGGGAGATATTGCTTATCACAAGCACAAGTTTGAGATTTCTAAGTTTGATAAGGTTATTAATGTTTGGGGAGCTGATCATTTTGGGGATGTAGCGGGATTAATAGCGGGAGTAGAAGCGATTGGACACAAAGGAAAACTAGAAATAGTTTTGTTTCAGTTTGTAACGGTAATGAAAGAAGGGAAGCCGGTAAAGATGTCAAAGAGATTAGGAACGGCTATTCTAATGGATGATTTGTTAGCTGAATTATCACCTGATGTAATTAAGTTTTTCTTTTTACAGAAATCAAACAATACTCATTTAAATTTTGATATGGGTTTGGCTCGAGAGCAATCAGATAAGAATCCAGTTTATTATGTTCAATATGCTCACGCTCGTATTGCTAGTATTTTAAGGAGTATAGATGCTTCTTTAATTGAAAAGATTAGTAATATTTCTTTACTTGTTCATCCAAGTGAGATTGAATTAATGAAAGAGATATTAAAGCTACCAGAGATAATTGAAGATACTGCTCTTGATTACCAAGTCCATCGAATTCCTCAGTATGCGCTTGATCTAGCTACTTCATTCCACAAGTTCTATAATGATTGCCATGTTTTGGTTGAAGATGAGAAATTAAAAGAGGCAAGATTAGGTTTAGTCTATGCGACTAAGATTGCCCTAAAGAATACATTAGAATTAATGGGAATATCTACTCCCGAGCAGATGTAGGGAGTTTTTGTGTCAAAATCGTGAAAAAAGCATAATATTTGTCTATTTTCACGTTTATAGTTGACAAAACCGTGAAAAGCAATATAATTAATATATGGCAAAAACATTTACTGCTTTTAACAAAATAAATTCTCTTCGCGAAAGATACTATAAGGCATCGATAGGTAAGGATGCTTTTATTAAGCTTATTTCTGAATCTGAGGTTTCTGAACAAGTATATAATTCTAACGCAATAGAAAATAGTACTCTTACTCTCGATGAAACTGAAAAAATACTTGCACAAATCAATCTCGATAGATTTATAACTGAGCGAGAAATTTTTGAAGCTAAAAATTTAGCTCGCGTTGTTTCTTATATTGATAAAAAAGCTAAAGAGCAGGAGCTTAATCTTCCCGTAATTTTATTACTTCATAAAATGTTGATTTCTAATATTAGTGATGATATTGCGGGAAGATTTAGAAAGGAAGATGAATATGTTCGTGTTGGTAGCTATATTGCTCCAGACCCAAGGGAAGTAATTGATCGATTAGAAAAAATGTTAGTTGAGTATAATGCGGCAAGTCATGAAAGTATTATTAAGCGTGTAGCAAAACTGCATCTTACTTTTGAATATACGCATCCTTTTATTGATGGCAATGGTCGTATCGGACGTATTATTAATAACTATTTATTAATACGAGAAGGATTTGTTCCGATAAATATAAAGTTTATCGATAGGAGTAAATATTATGACGCATTTAGAGATTTTGATTTGAAAGGATCAACTGCTATCATGGAAGAGATAGTTGGTAAGGCAATTACTAACAGTTATTATAAGAGATTGGCATATTTAGAAGGCAAAAAGATTATTACCTTATCTGAATATGCAAAAAAGAATAAACTCTCTCATTCAAATTTAATAAATAAAGCTAATAGGCAAACCATCGAAGCTTTTTTAGAAAAGAATGTTTGGAAGGTGGGAATTGAGAATAAGCAATAATGTAAAATATGTTTTATAAAAATAGAGAGAACAATCGTTCTTAAATAGAAAATGATTAAAGCAAAAGAAAAATTAAATAGAGGAGAAATAGTAATTTACAAAGATAAAGGTAATAAAATTGACCTTGAGGTTAAACTAGAAAAAGAAACAGTTTGGCTTGATGCTAATCAAATAGCTTTACTTTTTGGAGTTAATCGTCCTGCTATCGTTAAACACGTCAATAATATTTATAAAGGCGAGGAGTTGAATAGTGATTCAACCTGTTCCATTTTGGAACAGGTTGCAGTAGACGGGAAAAAAAGGAAAATGAATTTGTATAACCTAGATATGATTATTTCTGTTGGCTATAGAGTTAATTCTAAAAAAGCTACTTCTTTTCGTATTTGGGCGACTAATAAAATAAAGGATTACTTGGTTAAGGGGTATGTTGTGAATCAGAAAATATTAAAAAAAGGGAAAATAGAAAACATAAAGGAATTGGAACAGGTTTTTATTTCAACGAAGCGTTTATTAGAAGAAAAAGAATTGGATAAAGACGAAGTAGAAGGAATTTTAAGGGTTATAACTGATTATACCAATTCATGGGTTCTTCTACAGAAATACGATGAAGGCAAATTAACAACTCCTTCCAAGTCCAAGAAGGTTAAAGGTGATATAGATTTTGACTTAGCTGAAAAAGCTATTATTGAATTAAAGAGAGATTTGGTTAAAAAAGAAGAGGCTAGCGATTTATTTGGCAAACAAAGAGGCGAGATGCTCCAAGGAATTTTAGGCAATCTTTGTCAGTCTATTTCAGGAAAAGAATTATATCCTAACGTGGAAGTAAGAGCAGCTAATCTTCTGTATTTTGTAATCAAAGATCATCCTTTTTTTGACGGAAACAAAAGAATTGCCTCATTTTTATTTATTTTGTTTTTAAGAAAAAACGATTATTTTAGAAAGAAGAATGGAGAAAATAAAATAGACGAAAATGGTCTAGTTGCTTTGGCTTTGCTTGTTGCTAAAAGTGATTTTAAAGATAAGGATGGAATAATTAAATTAATTATTAATTTTTTAAGTAATTAAAATTATGCAAATAAATATCAATCGCAAACAGTATTTAATATTACTGACGACAATAGGGGCGACAGGAATTATTTACCATACCCTAAAGGGTGGTGATAAAAAAATACAAAAAAAGTTTGATGAACTTTGTGAAGTAGAGAAATATTTACTATCTCTTGCTAAAGATATTGGTTGTGGCGATATGGTTATAAATATTGACGGGGAGAGCGATGTTTCTGAAAAGTTTGCAATGGAAGGAGTTGAAGATATGTGGAAATTCCAAGAGTTTTTATTTCAAAATAAGTTGGCTGAACAATTAGGTTGTAGAGATTTTTGTAGGCGTTATACCGAAAGAGAAACTAAAAAAATGAGTGAAGAAGAGATTCTTGCTAAAATATTGGAATGTATTGCTAAATATGCTGATGAGTTTGAGGAGCACGATATGCAAAGATTGGAAATAAATAAAGGATGAATTTGTTGAAAAAGTTTGTTTTTGTCGAGAGATTCTTTCGATTAATTAAGAAAGAGATATAGCTGGAGAAGAAAAAATTATTTAAAAATAAAATGCAATCTAAATTCAATTTACCTTTAATAAATGCTCACTGTCATGCCGCTATGGTTGGTTTTCGTGGTATGGCAGAAGATTTACCATTAAAAGAATGGCTTAACAATGTTATTTGGCCCCTTGAAGCTAAGATGGTTAATCCTAATTTTGTTTATGAACAAACTAAATTGGCGATTACCGAAATGAAAGCAAATGGAATTTGTGCTTTCATGGATATGTATTTCTATGAAGATGAGGTGGCTCGGGCTTGTGAAGAGTTAGAAATGCCAGTTGTTCTAGGAGAGGGATTAATTGATTTAAAAGGACAAGAGGTATTTGATAAGGATTTGGAGAGGACAGAGACGTTATTAGAGAAATACAAAAATCATTTTTTTATTAAAGTATCAGTTGCTCCTCATTCTCCCTATACTGTTTCTAAAGATAATTTAATTAAAGCGAAAGAGTTAGCGAGAAAGTATAATGCTGTTTATCAGCTGCATGTAGCGGAAACAAAAGAAGAAGTTGATAATTCAATTAAGGAACATGGTTTAACTCCCGTTGAATACTTAGAGAGTATCGGAGTATTAGATGAGAAGACAGTTTTAATTCATTGTGTTTGGTTATCTGACAATGATATTTTAATTATCAAGAATCATGATTGTAAGGTGGTCCATTGTCCGCTTAGCAATTTAAAGCTTGGATCAGGAATTGCTTCAGTGGATAAATTATTAAAAGCGGGAGTGATAGTTGCTTTGGGAACAGATGGAGCGGCTAGTTCGAATAGATTAGATATTTGGGAAGCAGGGAAGTTTGCTGCTTTATTACAAAAAGGAGTCAATAATGACCCAACTTTATTGCCTGTTCGAGAGGTTATTAGGATGATGACCGTTAATGGAATGAAGACAATGGGATTCGAGAGCGTTGCAGGAAAGAAGATTGAAGAGATAGAGGTGGAAATAGAGAAAGGTGATTTTAGCTTTTTATATGATTAATTATTTAGAGATATCTAAATGTGGACACTAAAAAATAAAAAATTATAGAAAACAAAAAATATGAACATACCACTCTATGATTTGAATAAGATTAAGTTTATTACCGATAAAGCAACTTTTGAAAAGGCAATTGATTTGTATGAAAAAGGGAAGGTAGCGAAATTTGAAAAAACTTTTAAGGGTTGTTCAGCGGTAGTATTGGGAGGAAGTCCATATGATGTGGCTGTATCGTTTAAAGATCCTAGTAAGGGTAATTGCGATTGTTACATGGGACAGAATAATTATCTTTGTAAGCATATGGTGGCAGTAGCAATTTACGCCGTACTTAATGGTACTTCAATGACCCAAGAAGAAAAGGAGATAAATGATGGGCCAGTTTTTAGTGGAAAATTAGGAGAATTGAATGAACCAGAATTGGCTGAAGTTAAAAAAGCAATTACAGATGCTCTTAGATATATTAAAGGTTATACTGGACCATCGAAAACATGGTTTGCTTATCAAGGTTCTCTACAAGAAGGATGCAGTCGCTTATCTTCTATAGTTTCTAAATTACCAGCTAGCAAACAAACATCCGATTTAATTGTTAAATTACTTTTACGGGTGGACAAGAAATTATCTGAGGGAGGAGTGGATGATTCCGATGGAACAGTTGGAGGGTTTATTGAAGAAACCGTAACAGTGCTTGAAGAATATACGAAAGTAGATAAAGCTTGTATTGAAACATTTGAATTATTATGTGGTATATCAACTTGCTTTGATTGGGAAGAGCCGTTGGTACTTATTTTGGATGAATCTGATTTATGATATTTAAGGCAATAATCTACAAAATATTGTAGGTTATTGACAAATAGTTATGGTTTTGATAGTATATAACTATAAAATAAATATATGATACATTCATTTTCGTGTAAAAATTTCTATTCTTTTAGCGATCTTGCGACTGTTAATTTTGTTGTAAATAATAAAGCGCCAATTAATGATGGTTATTTTGTGACTGCTTCTGAAAGTCGTCTTTCTAAAGTTGAAACTGTAATTGGATCAAACGCTTCAGGAAAGACCAATTTATTAAAAGTTTTACCCTTTTTAAAATGGCTTATCACTGATTCATTTAATATTAATCCATCTGCTTTTTTGCCAGTTAAGCCATTTATGTTCGGCGAGCAAAAAAATAAGCCAACTGAACTTTCAGCTGATTTTGAGATTAATGGAAATATTTATACATATTCTTTTATTCTTGATGAAAAGAAGATCATATCAGAAGAATTAAAAGTAAAAAATAAGAGTAATCAAAAAGAGACGAGTAAAAAAGTTTTTTCTCGTCAATGGAACTCTGAGAGTGAAAAATATGAATTAGATGATAAGCGTTTTAATTTTCCAAAAGAATTTGAAAGCTCCATTCGTTCTAATGCAAGTATTATAAGTGTTGCAGTTCGTTTTAATCATAAAGAAAGTCAAGAAATATTTAATTATTGGAAAAAGGTTGAAACAAATGTTGCCGAGGTTGGCTGGGTTGGTGACCATTTTTTACCAAATACTAGCCAGCAATTAATTGAAGCTTTAGACTTTTATAGTGATGATAATAATGAAGCGATAAAAAAAGAAGCAGAAAAACTTTTATCTAGTTTTGATCTTGGTTTAGAATCGTTTGAAATTGATAAGAAAAAGAAAGATAATGATTTTTCAATAAACGTAAAAGTTGCTCATTCTTTTAGCGGTCAAAAAGAATATTTACCAATGCAATATGAATCTTCTGGTACTAAACAGCTTTTTATCTTATTAAAGACTATTCTTCAAGTATTAGCCAAGGGTGGGGTGGCTGTTCTTGATGAATTTGATGTAAATTTACATCCAGAAATGGTTTTATCATTGCTTGAATTATTTATTCATTCAGAGAGCAATCCGAATAATGCTCAATTACTTTTTAGTACCCATAGTCATCAAGCATTAAGCAAGCTAGATAAATATCAAATAATCTTTACTGAAAAGAATGAAAAAGGAGAAAGTGAATCGTGGAGGCTAGATGATATGTCTGGTGTTCGAGCCGATGATAATTATTATGCAAAATATATTGCTGGAGCATATGGTGCTATGCCCAATCTATAATTTAAATAAGTATGTTAAGAACTAATCCATATAAGAAAAAGAAGCGAGAAGCAAGTAAAACGCTTTTGATATTTGGAGAAGGTTTAGGTGAGAAGATGTTTTTGAAGTATTTAAAAAGTATATATTCTTACAACGTTAATGTTGCAATAACCATTAAAAAGGGAAGGGGTGGCTGTGCTCAAGGTATTATTATTGATGCGATTAGGACGCCAGGTGCCTTTGATAGAAAAATAGTTATGCTTGATAATGATAAAAGCGAAGAAGAGATGGCTAAAGCTAGGCAAGAGGCTAGAAATAGAAGTATTGAGCTTATTGAGAACACTCCTTGCCTAGAATCATTATTTATAACGATTCTCGATAAAATGCCAAATAGTAAAACTTCTGCTTGGTGTAAGCGAGAATTTGAATCAAATTATATTGATAAGAAAAAAAGAGGGGACCTAAGCGAATATGCCAGACTATTTAAAAAAGAATTATTAGATACTAAAAGGTTGGAAATACCAGAAGTGAATAAATTAATTTCGATTATGGAGGGTAAGTAGATCCGTTGATTTATCGGTTTTTATGTGGTTAAACATATGTACATAATATTGACATTAATTGTTTGACATTCTGACATGTTTAATATATACTTTTAGTATATGACTAAAGATTATTACAAATTTATTAAAGAGCTTAGGCTTAAAAGTAATTTGTCTCAAGTTGAGATTGCTCAAAAAATAGGCATTGCTCGTACATCATATATTAGTTTTGAGCAAGGCAAGACAGATTTAAATCTATTAGAGGCTATTAAATTAGCTGATATTTTTGGTATTTCTTTAGAAGAAATAAGAAATGGATTAAAGCCGAACTATGCTAAGTATAAGCAAATGATTTTAGCTTGTTTACGTTTTGATGTTGGTGCCACGGGTAAGATTACTAAAACTAAACTAGCTAAGTTACTCTATTTAGCTGATTTTGCTTGGTTTTATAAACACTTAGAAAGTATGAGTGGCATGGCGTATCGTAAAATTCAATATGGTCCAGTGCCAGATAGTTATTTTCGCGCAATTGATGAATTATTTGAAGAAGGTTCAATTGATATAGATAACACTACTAAAGATGGAGCATTCTTAATTTTTCAAACCAAGTCAGGAGAGCGCGAAGAATTATCTGAATTAAATGTGGCTGAAAAAAAGCTGATTGAAGAAATATCAGCAAAATGGAAAGACAAACGAACTCAGGAAATAGTTAAATTTACGCACGATCAGCTACCATATCTTATTTGTAATGATAATGAAATTATTCCTTATGGGCTAATCACTCAAGAGGATCCTGATCATGTCTACTAAATATTCTGTACATATTGAAAAATACGTTGAAAGACATTTTATCAAAAGCTTTGAAAAGAAATATCGTCGAGCTTGGGATATTACTATTGAGACTTTAATTAGAGAGTTTCAAAGTTTTGATGTGCTACTAACTACGACAATTGCTGAGATGATTGTAGAGGTTGAAGATATTAAAATCTGTAAGGTTGAATTTAAAGTTGCTGGTAGCAATGATTCTCGTCATGGTTCTGGAAATCGTTGTATCGTGGCAATTCATAAAGATAAGGGCATTGTTAATGTTCTTTTAATTTATCATAAAAAAGATATAGGCGATGGCAATGAAACAGCAAAATGGAAGCAATTGATTAAGGATAACTATCCAGAGTATAAAGATTTGCTTTAGAGGGTTAAAACCGTGAAAAAATAGCATATTTCGCTGATTTTCACGATTATGGGGACTGAAAACATGTAAAAGCATTTATTAATAAATAACTTTCTGTTATAGTAGTATTAAAATATTATGGCAAAACCGTACTACAAAAAACCACGTTTTACTTTATATCAAGGAGATTCTTTGAAGTTTTTAAATGAGCTACCAGAAGAATCGGTTGATATGATTTTTGCAGATCCTCCTTATTTTCTCTCTAGCGGTAGTTTTACATGTCAAGCTGGACAGATGGTTAGTGTCAAAAAAGGAGATTGGGATTTAAGTAATGGAACAAAGAAGAACTTTGAATTTCATAATGATTGGATTAAGGCCTGTAAGAGAGTTTTAAAACCAAACGGAACTATTTGGATAAGCGGAACATATCATTCCATTTATCAATGCGGATTTGCTTTGCAATCGAATGATTTTCATATTCTAAATGATATTAGTTGGTTTAAGCCAAATGCTTCTCCCAATTTGAGTTGTCGTTTTTTTACAGCTAGTCACGAAAACTTAATTTGGGCTAGGAAAGATAAAAAAGGAAAGCATACTTTTAATTACGAGCTAGTTAAAAATAGAGAGTGGCCTGAAGATCAAATGAAGAAGGCAGGCTTACAAATGAGATCTGTTTGGTCAATAAATACTCCTAAGCCCACAGAAAAGAAATTTGGGAAGCATCCAACGCAAAAACCAATAGACTTATTAAAAAGGGTTGTTTTGGCGAGTACCAATAAAGGAGATGTGATTCTAGATCCTTTTACTGGTAGTTCAACAACCGGATTAGCTGCGTATTTTTATGGAAGGGAATTCATTGGAATTGATACAGAGAAAGATTATTTAGATTTATCTATTAAAAGGTTTGAAGATTTTAAAAAAATTATAAAAGAAAGTTAAAATATGGCAAATAGTAAATCTTGGAAGAAAATTTTTGATGATTATGAAATTTTGAAACATGATTTTAAGAAATCACCTTTCTCTTTGAGTGCTAAACAGATTAAAAAATCTTGTCAGAAATTTAAAGAAACTAGCGAAAAAGAACCGCGTATCCTGTGCAAACAAGATAGTAGAGAAAGTCGTCCGCAGATTTTTAAAGATAATAGTTTATTTTTATTACCAGTGAAGAATGGTTATTATAATATTATAAAAGGAGAGGGTTATGTTGATATTCCAGAAGTAAAAGAAAAAACTGGTATCTATCCATCAAAATTAGGTTTTGATTTGGACACTTCAAAAGTCGGTAATTCTGAAATGCAGCATCTTGATTATGCATATGCTTCAAGTTTGATTAGAACCTTTATGAAAGATCCTTCCTTAGTGCTTACAATTAGAGGAAGAAAATATACTCCAGATTTTAATTTTAAAGTTGGAAAACAGTCGATAGAGGTTTCTAGTGTACAAACTGAGGTAGATGCTGGCTATGAAGGAGAAAAGCAAGTAGTTTTAATTGAGGCTAAAAATTTTAATGCTTCAAATATTATAATTAGACAACTTTATTATCCATTCAGACAATGGCAATCTAGAACCAAAAAGAAAGTTATTACTTTATTTTTTGACAGGGAAGATGACGGCTCTTATGCTATTTGGCATTTTGAATTTAAAGACATTAATGACTATAATAGTATTAAATTAGTAAGGTCAGGAAAATTTTTAATTAATGAAAAAAAATAAGATAGATAAAATTAAAGTTGTTGATTTATTTTGTGGGATCGGAGGATTAACACACGGTTTAATTAGGGAGGGATTTACTGTTGTTGCGGGGATAGATAATGATAATAGTTGCAAATTTGGATACGAATACAATAATAAAGCAAAATTTATTAACAAGGATATTTTACAAGTAACTTCTAAGGAGATAAAGGAGTTATTTGGAGCCGATAAAAACACGATAAGGATTTTAGTTGGTTGTGCTCCGTGTCAGCCATTTTCTAAACTAAATTTAAAAAAAATTACACAAAATCAACTTCAACCATTGGAAAAATTTGCTCAGATAATTTCTGAAATTGAACCAGATATTGTTTCAATGGAAAATGTTGGAGGGCTTGCAAATTTTAAAAAATATCCCATTTTTGAAAAATTTATTAATGTTCTAGAAGAAAAAGGTTATGAATATAGATATGAGGTTGTTGATGTTTCAGAATATGGCGTACCGCAAAAAAGGAAAAGATTGGTTTTGCTTGCTTCTAAATTTGGAGAAATAGAATTAATTAAACGAACACATTTAAAGAAAAAGATAACAGTTAGGGATGCGATAGGCAAGTTGGATCCAATATTTGCAGGGAATTTTAGTAAAAAAGATTTGCTTCATCGATCAAGGAAGTTGAACGATTTAAATTTAAAAAGAGTTGCTGCTACTCCGCATAATGGAGGCAATTCTAGTAGTTGGAACGAAGAGCTAATTCTTAATTGTCATAAAAAAAAGTCTGGAAAAACATATAGTAGTAGTGTATATGGACGCATGCGTTGGGATGAGCCAGCGCCGACAATGACAACTCAGTGTATCGGCTTAGGTAATGGAAGGTTTGGGCATCCTGAGCAGGATAGAGCCATAAGTTTAAGAGAGGCAGCTATTTTTCAGACTTTTCCTATGAAGTATAAATTTTCAGATCCTAATAAACCAATAGTTATAGGAAATCTAGCAAGATTTATTGGTAATGCAGTGCCAGTTAAATTAGGATCAGTAATTGGAAAGAGTATCAAAGAACATATAAATAAAATAGCATATGACAGATTTGAACGATCGTGAATATAAAATAAGAATTGATCCTAGAATTTTGGAATTATTAGGACCAAGTTTATATACTAATATATATTACGTATTAGCTGAACTTATCGCTAACGCATATGATGCATCTGCATCTAATGTTTATATTATTCAAAAAGATGGCAAAATTATTGTTGAGGATGATGGTATTGGAATGTCTTATAGTTCTGGTGATATTGAAAGATACCTAAATGTGGCAGTTGAAACCAGGACCAATGGAAAAGAATCATTAACAATTAAAGGAGAAAGAAAAAGAATGGGAAGGAAAGGGATTGGTAAATTAGCAGCCCTTTCAGTCTCGGAAAAAGTTTTAATTATGACTAGAAAAAAAGGGGAAGTGTCTGGCTTTGTTTTATCTAGACATATTAATGAGGATCATAAGTTAAAAGCTATTGATAAAAAAGATATTAATTTTAAAATAATTAAATCCAACAAAGATGGAACGTCGGTTGTTATGACTAAACCACAATACGGTTTACATAAAACCGTTAATGCAATTAAAAATAATTTATTAAAGATTTTTCCTTTAGTTAATAAAGATTTTAAAATTAATATAATTACCGAGATTGATTCGATCACAATAGATAGTTTTGATAAGGAAATGATTAATGGTCTAGGAGCGTTAATTACTTTCGGAGAGGAATTTGAAAATCTTTTTAAATATTTTAATTCGGGATTATCTGAAGAAGCAAAAGTTATAAAAGAATTACTAAAGAAAGAGGCAGCGGTTCTTCTTCCTGTAAAAAGTAAAGATAGAAATGGAAAAGAGAAATTAATTAATGTAGAGATTAAGGGTTGGATAGGCGCATATAGAACAACTACCGGAAGAAAGAAAGATAAAAATGATTTCCCCGATAATTTTATTTCTTTGCTTTCCAATAAGAAATTGGGCGAATATAATATATTACCTTTAGTAGGGAAAAATAAACTTCAAGAAGTTTATATTGTTGGTCAATTACATGTTGATGCTTTTGAAGATACAGAATTACCAGACATGGCCTTGAGCAATCGTCAAGGTTATAAAACAGACGATCCGAGATATGAGGCGGTCATTTCTCTTGTTAGGGACCACATTCTTCCTCAGATAATTAATATGCGTATTATTTATGCTGAGCAACAGAAAAAAGAAAAGGAGAAAGGGAAAATAGAATTACAAGGCAAAAAAGAAGAGGAATTAAAGAAAAAGGTTAATGAATATAAAGAAAAAACATCCGAAAGGGTTATTAAAGAAATCAATAAAAATTTAGGCATTAAAGTTCCTGATGGAATTAAAAAAATGATGCAAGATGAAATGAATAGAATTCTTCCGATAGTTGGACTTAAGGAGAATATTGATTCTCAAAAAAAGAAAATTCTAATAAGTCACACAAAGGATGATAAGGCATTGTGCGATATAATATATAAAATGCTATCTTTTAATGGTGTTCTTGATGAAGATATTATTTATACTAACTGTGATAATGAAGATTGCCGAATACCAAACAGAATGGATATTTTTGATTATTTGAGAAAGTTTTTTGTAGACAGTTATTCCAATGAAAAAGTTTTTGTTATTTACGTCACTAGTAATGATATGGCGAGATCGTGGGGAGCGGTATCAGAAGTTGGAGCTGGATGGATAACGCAGAAAGACCATGATATTTTTAGTATTAATGGTTATAGGCCCGATCCGCCACTTAATACTAGAGCGGAATGGCATACTAGTAAAAAAAGTGGTGACGATATAACTATGAATGATCTAGAGATTGATAAATTTATAGTTAAGATAAGAGATATTTGTAATGATTTAGGTTACAAGGTTAGGGATAAAGTAAGCAACAAAAAAGAGCTTAAAAAATATCTGAACTAACTATTGGGCTTAAAACAAGAGTTATTGGTAATAGCCAAAATTTATTGCCCTCTCTTTCAAAATCTGCTATTTTTAGTATATGAAATCTAATCTCAAAAACAGGTATTTCTTTGTAAGGCACGGCCAGAATAATCATCAGGCTGAGCATAAAGGAATAATATATATATGGCCTGACGGCAATCCTCCATATTGTTTGACTGAACAAGGAAAAGAGGAAGCTAAAAAAGCAGGAGAAACACTAAAACAAGACAAGATTGATTGCCTTTTTTCGTCAGATATTTTGCGTTGTCGAGAAACAGCCAAAATAGTAGCTGAAGAAATAGGATATGATAAAGAGAAGATTATCTATGATATAAGGCTTAGGGACTTGAATTGGGGAGCTTTTGGGGGTAAAACTAAGGAAGAGTATTGGAACTTCTATAATAATGATCGCATCAAAGCTTTTGAATTAGCTATTCCAGGCGGTGAATCATGGAATCAATGCCAAGAAAGAATAGTTAAGCTTTTTAATGAAATTGAAGAAGAATTTCAAAACAAAAATATCCTTATCGTTTCTCACGGTGACCCCTTATGGCTACTAGAAGGATATATTAAAGGAATAGATAATCAGACTCTTTTAGAGAAAAGAAAAGATATAATATTAGGAACAGGACAAGTAAGAGAAATATATGAATAAAGAAGAAGAAATATTAAAATTCTGGGAAGATAATGATATCTTCCATAAATCAATCGAGAACAGAAAAGGTTCTCCGTATTTTAGTTTTTACGATGGTCCTCCTTTTGCAACCGGTAAGCCTCACTATGGCCACATCTTAGCAACTACTATTAAAGATGCTGTTTTGAGATATTGGACCATGAAAGGATTTCAAGTTCCTAGAAGAGTTGGTTGGGACTGTCATGGTTTGCCAGTAGAAAACTTAATTGAAAAAGAATTAGGAATCAAAAACAAGAAACAGATTGAAGAAATGGGAATACAGAAATTCAATGATGCTTGCAAGAGTTCTGTTTTTGCCTGTGTAGATGATTTCCAAAAGACACTACAAAGAGTAGGCAGATGGGCTGACTATGATTCTGCTTATTCAACACTAGATAATAACTATATTGAATCAGTTTGGTGGGTCTTAAAACAACTATGGAATAAAGAACTAGTAAATAGAAACTATCGAGTTTCTCCTTATTGTCCTCGTTGTGGAACAACTCTTTCTAACTTTGAAGTTAATCAAGGATACAAAGAAACAAGAGATAAATCAGTCTATGTTAAATTCAAGATAGAAGACAACAAAGAATTTGAAGATGCTTATCTATTAGTTTGGACCACTACTCCTTGGACATTACCCGGGAACGTTGCTTTGGCGGTTAATAAAGATTTAGAATACAGCTTTATTAAAACAGTTAGCAATAAAGAATATATTTTAGCAACCGATAGATTATTTATTGTTGAAGAAGAATACAAGACTATTAGGAAATTAAAAGGTAGTGAATTGGTCGGAGTAAGATACGAACCAATATATGATTATCTTAAAAAAGAAAAAGTAGATAATCTTAAGAATGCTTATCAAGTATTAGCTGCTGATTTTGTTTCTAACGAAGACGGAACTGGAATCGTTCATTTGAATCCAATGTACGGTGAAGATGATTTCAACATGGGGAAGACATACGAGTTACCTTTATTCCACACTGTTGATATTGCAGGTAACTTCAAAAAAGAAGTGACTGATTTTGCGGAAATACCAGTTAAGGAAGCTGATCCAAAGATTATCGAGAATTTAAAAGAAAGAGATATTCTTTTTAAAGAAGAATTAATTGTTCACGAATATCCACATTGTTGGCGATGTGATACTCCTTTATTGTATTATGCCATTGAAAGTTGGTATGTTTCAGTTACTAAGATTAAAGAAAGATTAGTAAAAAATAACGAGCAGATACATTGGGTTCCCGATAACGTTAAAGAAGGAAGATTTGGTAAGTGGCTAGAAGGAGCTAGAGATTGGGATATTTCGAGAAGTAGATTTTGGGGAGCTCCCATTCCAATTTGGGGATGTCCTGATTGTAAAAATAGGACTTGCGTTGGATCAATTGAAGAGATTAAAAAGTTAGCCGTTAAAGAGTATGATTTAAAAGATCTTCATCGACCATTTATTGATGAAGTTAAATTAAAGTGTTCTTGTGGGGGAGAAATGAAGAGGACTCCTGAAGTATTCGATTGCTGGTTTGAATCAGGCTCTATGCCTTATGCTCAATGGCATTATCCCTTTGAAAACAAAGAATTAGTTGAGAGCACTTATCCGGCTGATTTCATTGCCGAAGGACTAGATCAAACTAGGGGTTGGTTTTACACTCTTCACGTTCTAGCCACTGCTTTAACAATTGATGATGTTGGTTTAGGAAAAGATCATCCGGCTTTTAAGAATGTTATTGTTAATGGATTAGTTTTGGATGAGAGAGGGAGAAAATTAAGTAAGAAATTGAAGAACTATCCTGATCCCGCTGAAATGTTTGATTCTTACGGCGCTGATTCCGTTAGATATTTCCTTTTAGCTTCAACTTCAATCGGAGAAGATTACAGATTTTCTAAGGATAAAGTAAAAGAATATTGGAGAAAGATTATTTCTGCTCTAGAAAATTGTTTTGTTTTTTACGAAACCTACAAGGGCGAAGTAAAAGAATTAAAAACAGATAATCTATTAGATAAATGGATTATTTCTAAAACTGAAACATTGAATCGAGAAGTAATCAAGTGGATGGATAAATATGAATTAACTAAAGCGACTAGATTGTTTAATGATTACATCGATGATTTATCTAATTGGTATATTAGAAGATCTAGAAGAAGATTCCAAAAGCCAGAAAATGAACAAGAAAAAGAAGAGTCAACCAATACTCTTAATTACGCTTTATTTAAATTATCTAAATTAATGGCTCCTTTTACTCCTTTCATAACTGAAAGAATATATTTGAAAATGAGTAACAGCGGAAAGGAAAGTGTTCATTTATGTGATTATCCAGAATTTGATGCTCTTTTAATTAATGAGGGGCTAGAAAGTGAAATGCAGGAAGCTAGAGACATTGTTAATTTAGCTCTAGCTTTAAGATCAAAAATGGGGATTAAAGTTAGACAACCTTTAACATCTTTAAAAGTTAAAGAAGCAAAAACAAAGATAAGGGATAAGCAGGATATATTGGATTTAATTAAAGATGAGGTAAACGTAAAAGAAATTATCTTTGACGTTAATATTATTGAAAATGTTGAATTAGATACCTATCTAACAACTGAATTAATCGAAGAAGGAGAAGTAAGAGAAATAATCAGGCAGATTCAACAAATGAGAAAGGATATGGGCTTCGTTCCCGAAGACACAATTAATATATACTTCCAACAATCTCAATTATTTGATAGAATATTAGAAAGAAATAAAGACAATATTTTAAAGGAAGTTTTAGCATGTGAATTTATTCAAGTATCTGAAGAGGGAATGAAAGAAGTAGAAATAGGAGAAGAGAAGATATTATTAAATATTAAAAAAATATAGTATGGGAATTTGGCGAGATTTTTTCTTGGGACAGCCTCTAGAAAAGAAAGATGATAAAAATTATGAAGCGTGTGGGGCTAAATTAGTTGAAGAAAAACCAAAATCAATATGGGAAGATGGTAGTTTTTCAAGAAAGGAGCTTTTAAAACATGCAGGGAAAGAAGATCTTTCTGGTTGTACGTTTGTGTCGGGAAGCTATAGTTCGCACAAGGAAGAATTGAGAAGAATGTTTAAGGAGGTGACTGCATGCAAAGGAAATGATTGGGATAAGTTTAGCAAGAAAGATATTAAAGATATGATTGAAAAATTAAGAAAAATTGAACCAAAGAATATTTCTGTTTTGCTTATTAAAGCATTTGAAGATGTATTAAATCAATAATTATGGATGAGAATTTTTCAACACAAAATAATACTGGTAGATCTAGTGATCATTTCATGATTAATGATGCGGGAAGCAATCCATTTATGAGAGAGGATGCCGATCGTAAAAATCCTTTAATTAGAGATGATAGTAAGGGTCCAGGAATGACAAGAAAGTTTGAGAGGCCAGCAATTAAAGAAAAAATAGTTGCCGAAAAACCATCATTTTTTAAAGGAAGAAGAGATGTTACCAAAAGAGAAATACTATGGAAGATTGCTCAGCCTGATGCTTATAAAAATATGTGGGGAGGTAAATCTCGTACATATAAAGATAAGATGGCTTCATTGGCAGAGAAACATTTTACCAAGGGTCAATATGAACACTATACTGCAGCCGAATTAAAAAAGATAACTAGAGCCATTGAAAAAGAAGTAAATAAAGAAGAGGGTAGTTGGAAATTAGCTAGAAATGATATGCTTGGTAGAATAAAAGATATAATAAATTAAAAAAATGAAAAAAAGATTTATACTTATATTTTTAATAATTTTAGTCGCTATTGGAATAGCAACCTATATTCTTTGGCAGGGCATGTCTTTTTCTAAAGAGATTTTAAGATTGGAAATATTAGGACCAGAAAAAACAACTATTGGAGAAGATGTTGAATATGTTGTTAAGTTAAAAAATAATGGGAACATTAGATTAGAAAATCCTGAGTTAATTTTTAATTATCCAGAAGGAGCAATTATTGGGGAAGCAGAAAGTAAGATTAAAGTAATGAGCGCTGATGATTTAGGAGGAGATATTTATCCAGGAGAAGAAAGATCTTTTAAATTCAATGCTAGATTATTAGGAAAGGAAAAAGACACTAAGACAACTAAGGTTAGTGTCTCTTTTCAGCCAAAAGATTTAAAAACGAGAAGCGAAGTCTCAACAACGTTTATGACTATCTTAGGAGAAACACCATTAAAGTTAAGTATCGATGTTGCTTCGAAGGCAGCAACGGGAAAAGCTTTAACCTTTAGAGTTAATTATTCTTCAAGTGTTAGTTATCCCTTGGAAGATTTAACTTGTTATGTTCAATTTCCTGATGATTTTGAATATTTATATGCTCAACCCAAAGGAATGGATAATACTCAGTGGGATATTCCAGTGTTGAATGAAGGTGGAGCAGGCAAGATAGAAATATCAGGTATCTTAAATGGACAGTCGATGGAACAGAAAGTATTTAAAGCTCGAATTGGAATTTGGCAGGACGGTAATTTTATTCTTTTAAAAGAAGTAATCAAAGGGGTTGAAATTGTTGCCCCAGCGCTATATATTACTCAAAAGGTAAATAATGACGATAACTATATTGCTTCTCCAGGAGATCAGCTACATTATGAACTTACTTTTAGAAATGTAGGAGATAATGCTCTTCAAGATTTAATGTTGATTACAAGATTGGAAGGAGATAAATTTGATTTAACTTCAATTAAATCAACAGATGGTGGAAGATATCAGTCAGGAGATAATTCAATTGTTTGGGAGGCTGACAAAATTCCTGAGTTGAAATTTTTAGAGATAGGACAAGTTGGTAAAGTTGAGTTTTGGATTAATGTTAAACCACAGTGGATAATGAAAACTTTGAATGATAAGAATCCTATTTTGAAGAATAAAGTAACATTAGGAGAAGCAAGACAAGAATTTTTGACTAAAATAAATTCGGTTATTTCTACTGAACAGAAATTTTATTCAGAAAGTAAATATTTTGAAAATTCTGGACCATATCCATTAGAAACAGAAAAGAAGACTACTTTAACAATTGAATGGAAAGCAATTAATAGTTACAATGATATTGAAAATGCAAAGATGGTTACTGCTTTGCCGGAAAGTGTTACTTTTATAGGGAAAACATATCCAGAAGGAACAGAAATAAGTTATGATGAAAATACGAGCGAAGTTGTTTGTAATATCGGTAGTCTTCCTGCTGGGTCGGGAATAATAAAAGAGGCAAAGATATGTGCTTTTCAAATCTCAGTACAACCTGAATTAGCTGATGAAGCCATTATTCTTCTTGGTTCGGCTCAGCTTTCGGGAATAGATCAATGGACTAATAAAACTTTAACAGCCAAAACAGAAACACTGTATGGGCAAATGAGCCAATGATGCTTGAACAATCTCAAATTATTAAGAAGTTTTTTAAAATTTTAGCTGTTTTAATTGTTTTTGTTTCTTCGCTTTCTGTTCCGATGTATTTATCATATAAAACTGAAAGTGATGCTAGGAAAATGAGAGTAAGGATGGATATGGGTCAATTAAAGAATTGGGCGATATTATATAGTATCGAGCATGGGGATTATGCTGGAATAGAAGACGAGCCAGAAATTAAAAGAGTTTTTACTGATATTAAGGCAATGGGTGGCTATGCTTTTATTTTTGCAAGTAAGGATAATAAAAAGTATTGTTGTCAAACTAATTTTTTAAACAAAGAACTTGGATCATGGTGCGTTGATCACACGGGAAGTGTAGGAGGTAATGGAAAGTGTGATATAAATAACGTTCAATGTAAATAATTAATTTTGAGTTTATTAAAGCCATAGAGCTTGGCTTATTTCAGCTTTTTTGATAGTATATACGTATATGGAAAACAATTTTGAAAAAATAGTATCATTTACTAAAAGAAGAGGCTTTGTCTTTCAGTCTTCGGATATTTATGGTGGATTAGGTGGTTTTTATGACTTTGGACCTTTGGGAGTGGAATTAAAGAGAAATATTAAAGATTCATGGTGGAATATCATGACCAGGAAGAGAGATGATGTTGTTGGCTTAGATAGTTCCATTGTGATGAATCCAAACATCTGGAGAGCTTCAGGTCATACTGAGAATTTTTCTGATCCTCTGTCGGAATGTAAAAAGTGCCATAAGAGATTTAGAACAGATCATTTAGATGACAAGACTAAATGTCCTGAATGTGGAGGAGATTTAACTGAAGCGAGAAACTTCAATTTGATGTTTAGGACTTTTATTGGACCAGTTGAAGATACGGCCTCAATTGCTTATCTTCGTCCAGAAACAGCGCAGGGTATTTTTGTTAATTACAAAAATATTCTTGATACACAAAGAGTTAAACTACCTTTTGGTATTGCTCAGATTGGCAAGGCTTTTAGAAATGAAATAACGCCTGGTAATTTTATTTTTCGGCTTCGTGAATTTGAACAAATGGAAATGGAATATTTTGTTAAACCAGGAACTGAAGGCGAAATCTTTGAAAAGATAGTAGAAGAAAGAATGAACTGGTATGTTAATGATCTAGGAATTAAGAAAGAAAATTTGAGAATTAGAAAGCACGAAAAAGAAGAATTAGCGCACTATGCCATTGGTTGTGTTGATGTTGAATACAAATTTCCAATGGGTTGGTCAGAAATAGAAGGAATTGCTAGTCGTGGCAATTATGATTTGACTCAACATCAAACATGCTCAGGACAGGATTTAACTTATTATGAAGAAGCTACTAAGGAAAGGTATATTCCTTATGTTATTGAGCCTTCTTGTGGAGTAGAAAGAGTTTTTTTGGCTTGTTTGTGCGATGCTTATACTGAAATAGAAGGAGGCAGAACAACTACTACAGAATCAGTAAAAGAAACAGAATTTTTATTGAAATTAAATAAAAAGATTGCTCCACTTAAGGTTGCGGTCTTGCCCTTAGTTAAGAATAAAGAAAATATTACTGTTAAGGCTAAAGAGGTGTATAATTTGTTAAAGTCTTGTTTCGCAACTCAATACGACGAGGTGGGTGCAATTGGAAGGAGATATCGAAGACATGATGAAATTGGAACTCCTTATGCAATCACAATTGATTTCGAAACATTAGAAGATAATGCAGTTACTCTTAGGGATAGGGATACAATGGAGCAAAAAAGAGTAAAGATAAAAGATTTAATTTCGATATTAAAAAAGGATATATATGAAAATTAAGATTCCTTATACTTTGAATCTTTTATTTCCCATTATTGGATGGTCTATTCTTTGTAGTGTCTTTGCCTATATTTTAGTTATTATTATCGCTAATTTTAAAGATTATTCGGCTGAGCATGCCTTTATAATATTATCACCGCTTTATATTCTTTTGTTTTGTTTTTTAGCAATTTTTAGGTATGGAGGGATAGGTTTCATGTCGGGAGAAGGAATTAGATTGATAAATAAAAATGTTTCAGCGAAAGGTATTGGTCAAGGATTATCAACGGAAGAGATTAAAAACACCCTTAACGCCCTCGCTCTTATTTGTAAAGGAAGTTCAATTAATGTTTTAGCCAGTGGATTATCAATTATGGTTTTGACTATTTTAACTGAGTGGTCAAACTTTGCTTCAATGGTGGAAATAGTAATAATAATTTGTGTTGGAATAATAACTATTTTTTTTGCTTGTGCTTTTGCGGTTTTCTATTGCCAACAGGCAATGTCTCCAGCAATAAAGGAGTGCCGAAGAATATTAATGGAGAGAGATGAAAAAGTAGAAACGATAGAGCTTTCAGGGATTGTAACTAAATTCTATTTCTTATTTTTTTTACCGTTCGTTGCTGTTTTGATGATTTTAATTGCAGTTTATCCAATCAATATTAAGGTGGCAACTATTTGTTTTGTTGGTTTGATTATAATTTTTATTGTTGACAAGGTTTTGCTTTCTTATCTTTCAAATGCTTTGAAAGAATTAGATCGATTTGGAGATGAATTACCGATGGGTGAACGGGCTGTTTTTATAACTGGTAGCTTGGACAAAGAAATTGTTGATTTATCGGAAAGTTTAAATCAAGCCTCAGAAAAGATGTATGGATCTCGTAGTGATCTTGAAAAGTCGCAAGAAGAGATGGGTAAGAGAGTTAAAGAATTAGAAAAGTTTTTTGAATTAACAGTAAATAGGGAAGTCAAAATGGTAGAATTAAAAAAAGAGTTAAAAAAAATAAAAGGAGATGTACAAGAAAACGACGCTTAAAAATGGATTAAGAATAATAACGGTTCCACAAAAAGAAACTAAAGCCGTGACGGTTTTAGTCATGACTGGAACTGGTTCAAAGTATGAAGAAAAGAAGTTTTCTGGAATTTCTCATTTTGTTGAACATATGATGTTTAAAGGAACCAAAAAAAGAAAAGGACCGATGGAAATTGCTGGAGAATTAGATAAAATTGGAGGAGAGATGAACGCTTTTACTGGAGAAGAATATACTGGTTATTATGCTAAAGTTGATGCAATTTATTTTGATGTTGCGATGGATTGGATTTCGGATATTTTTATTAATTCAACTATTCCTGGAGAAGAAGTTAATAAAGAGAGGGGAGTTATTGTTGAAGAAATTAAAATGTTTGATGACAATCCAATGAAAAATATTGGAGACGTTTGGAGAAAGGCTTTGTATGGAGATCAACCAGCGGGCTGGTTTATTGGAGGGACCAAAGAATCAGTTTTGAATATTAAAAGAGAACATATGCTTGACTATGTTCGTTCTCAATATACGGCAAAAAATACTGTTGTTTGTATCGTGGGGAATATCAAAGAGAAACAAGCGATAGAAATGACGAAAAAGTGTTTTTCTAAAATCCCGATTTCTATAAGTAAAGGAAAGGTTGCTGTAATTGAAAAACAAGCCGAGCCCAATGTTTTTGTTTTTAATAAAAAAACAAAGCAAACTACAATGGCTTTAGGAGTAAGAGGATATAATCATTTACACAAAGACAGGTACGTAATGGATATTATTGCTACTCTTTTGGGGGGAATGATGAGTTCAAGAATGTTTGATGAAATTAGAGAAAAACTAGGAGCTGCTTATTATATTGCTACATATAGCGAAGCAGAAAGTGATACAGGATTTTTATCTACTTTTGCGGGAATAGATAGTTTAAAAATTAATAAAGTTATCGAAACTATTTTGAGAGAATATAAGAAGTTGACTGAAGTAAAGGTTACCGCAAAGGAGTTAAGAAAGATAAAAGATCATTTAAGGGGAAAGATAGTTCTTGGAATGGAATCTTCGGATGCTCAAGCTTCTTTCTATGGTACTCAAGAACTTTTAAAGAATAGGATTTTATCAATTGATGATATAATTAAAGAAATAGAAAAAGTTAAAGTAAGTGATATAATGAGAGTAGCTAAAGATATCTTTAAGGAGGAAAAATTAAACTTAGCAATTATTGGGCCACATAAAGGTAAGGAGGAAGATTTTAAAAGATTATTAAAATTTTAAAAATATGAACAGAGAAATTGAAATGATTGATATAACATGGAGAGCTATTTTTAAAGTAATAGCAGCAATTATTCTTTTTTGGATTATTTATCTTTTGCGAGATGTTGTTTTTTGGGCAGTTCTTGCTTTGTTTATTTCTATTCTTTTAAATCCGCTCATAGATGTTCTGGAAAAAAAGAAAATTAAAAGAGTTTTTGCAACAATCATTGTTTATTTTGTTATTCTTTTATCTTTCACTGCATTACTGTTTATTATTATTCCTTCTTTGGTGGCAGAAACACAGTATTTTAGTTCTAATTTTGGCCAGTATTTTAATAAGATTCCTACTTATTTGAGTAATATGGGATTAGATTCTTTTGAAAGTTTGTATTCTTTAAATTCAAGCTTAAATCAAAGCTTAGTTAAGGTTTCTTCTAATGTATTCGGTGTTTTTGCTTCTATATTTGGTAGCATTTTTGCTGGATTGACAGTTTTTGTTTTGTCCATTTTTATGTCCCTAGAAGAAAAAGAAATCATTAAAGGTTTAAAGTTGATTTCTCCGAAAGAATTTGAGGAACAGGTATTAGATAGATGGGAAAGGAGCCAGCACCATGTGGTTGCTTGGTTTGGAAGTAGAGTATTAGCTTGTATTTGTGTGGCCGTAATGACATTTCTCTTATGCGTGTTTTTAAAAATTAAGTTTGCGCTAGCCTTAGCTTTATTAGCTGGAGTATTAAATATGATTCCGATGATTGGACCAATAATTTCAGGAATAATTTTAGCTGCTTTTGCATTATCAATTTCTGTTCCGAAGTTAATCATTGCAACAATTTTTATGATTATTATTCAGCAGATTGAGAGTAATATTTTGATGCCTATATTTACCAAGAAGATGGATGGAATGCCTTCAGTTTTAGTTTTACTTTCTATTTTAGTGGGAGGAATATTAGGAGGAATCATTGGAGCAGTATTAGCAATACCGATGGCGGGAATAATATTTGAAGGATTAAAAGATTATTTTACTCACAGGAAAATTAAGGATTAATTATGAAAAAAGTTTTTATATCAACTTCTATCCCGTACGTTAACGCTGCTCCTCATCTGGGGCATGCTTTAGAGTTTATTCAGGCCGATGTTTTAGCTAGACATCATCGATTAATTGGTGATGAGGTTTTCTTTTTGTCAGGGAGCGATGAAAATAGTTTAAAGAATGTAAGAAGTGCCGAGAAAGCGGGAGTTACTGTAATGGATTTGGTAACTGATAATTTTAAGAAATTCTTTGAATTAAAAGATTTATTAAATATATCTTTTGATGATTTTATTCGTACAACTGAAGAAAGACATTTTAAGGGAGCTCAGAAATTATGGACTGTTTGCGAAAAAGATATTTACAAGAAAAAGTATTCTGGATTGTATTGTGTTGGTTGTGAAGAGTTCTATAAGGAAGAAGAGCTTGTTGATGGGCTTTGTCCTGATCATAAAGTTAAGCCAGAATTAATTGAGGAAGAGAATTACTTTTTTAGATTGTCTGAATATCAAGCGGAAATAAAAGAGTTAATCAAAACCGATACAGTTAAGATTATTCCTGAAGCAAGAAAGAATGAGGTTCTTAGTTTTATTGATTCTGGACTTCAAGATTTTTGCATCTCTCGAACTAGTGAAAGAGCGAAAGGCTGGGGAATCGATGTTCCCAATGATCCAACCCAAAAGATGTGGGTTTGGTTTGATGCTCTTTCGAATTATATTAATGCCCTTGGTTATAGTAGTGAGGACGAAACAAGGTTTAATGAATTTTGGCAGGATAATGAATTTAAAACTCATGTAATTGGCAAGGGAATAATTAGATTTCACGCGGTTTATTGGTTGGCAATGCTTTTATCAGCGGGGATAAGCTTACCAAAAACATTATTTGTTCATGGATACTTAACGGTTGATGGTCAAAAAATGAGTAAAAGCATTGGGAACGTAATTGATCCTAAGGAATTAGTATTAAAGTATGGAAGCGAGGGAGTTAGGTATTTTCTTTTAAGAGAAATACCAGCGACTGGCGATGGTGATTTTACTTATGAGAAATTTGAAAAAAGATACAATTCAGATTTAGCTAGTGGTTTGGGTAATCTTTTTTCTAGAACCTTGGCAATGATTATTAAAGTAGGATTGGATAAAGAATTTGAAATCAAACCAAATAATCTTTTTATTGAAAAAAACAAAGAAGTAGAAGAAAAAGTTGTGGAAAGGTTTATTCAATTTAACGAAACCTTAATGGATATATGGGAACTAGTTTCATTTTGCGATAAATACATTGAAAACGAAAAGCCTTGGGAAGTTACAGATATAGAAAAACAAAAAGAAATATTTTCTAATCTGATATATTCTTTAAGTAATATTTCTAGATTAATAGAGCCTTTCTTGCCTTTAACTGCAAAAAAAATGAAGGAACAGTTGGGAGAAAATAGTAATAGTTTTAATATTAAAAAAGGAGATTCATTATTTCCAAGAATATGAGCAAAAAACAAATTGCTTTTACATTGATCGAATTATTGGTAGTTATTGCTATTATCGGAATTCTTTCTGGTCTAATTGTTGTCTCAATGAGTGGAGTAACCCAAAAGGCAACTATTGCCAAAGCGCAAGTATTTTCTAATTCTTTAAGGAATTCCTTAATGTTAAATCTTGTTTCTGAATGGAAGTTTGATGAAGTTAATGTCCCATCTGCTGGCAAAACCCCTGATTCATGGAGTGGAGGAAATACAGGTACGTTAAATAATTCTCCTGCAGTGCAAGAAACAGGATGTATTTCTGGCAAATGCTTAAAATTTGATGGATCAGATGATTATGTTTCTGTTGTAGATAATTCAAACTTAAGATTAATCTCTCAGGGAACTATTTCTTTATGGATAAAACCTGAATCATTAACTCAAGATTCCTATGCAGGCTTCGTATCTAAGGCAAATGGCGGTAATTACAGTGAGGTGGCTTATTCTTTTTCTTGGCGTCAAATAGGAAATGTAATAAGAGGGGCCATATGCGGTAATTCATCTCAAGATCAAATTGATATGCCATTATTATCAGATTTAAATTGGCACTATTTAGTCTTTTTTTGGAATGGATCATATTTAAACTTATATAAAGATGGTCTTTTAGCTGCTACGCCAGTTGCTCAAACAATGAATGCTCCAGAAGGAATCGGGAAAAACTTAAAAATAGGAGGGTATACATATGAAGCAGCGGCAGCTGGAAATCAAGAATTTAGTGGCTTAATAGATGAAGTTAGAATATATAATTTAGCTATCTCTGCTTCTCAGATCAAAGAACAATATTATGCTGGATTAAATAGTTTATTGTCTAGTGGGGGAATAACTCAAGAAGAATACTTATCAAGAATTAGTAATATTGCAAAGAAATGATATTTGATACTCATGCCCATCTTAACTTTTTTGAATTTGATAAAGATAGAGATGAAGTAATTAAAAAGTGCCTTGAGGCTCAAATAGGTATTATTAATATTGGGACTAATTTTAAGAGCTCAGAAGTGGGCATAGGAATATCAAAAGAATATTCTAATGTTTTTTCGGCGGTCGGATTACATCCAACAAACATTACTTCAGATTTTTTAAAAACTAAAGAAGGTTTCAAGACTTCTGAAGGATTTCTAGAAGATGATTTTGATTATAAACAATACAAAGAATTAGCTAAGTCTAAAAAAGTGGTGGCAATAGGAGAGTGCGGTCTTGATTATTGGTATCGGCCAAAAGGAGCAGCTAAAAGAGAACTATTTAAAGAA
>Ga0265297_10000736_pt1 | contig 90932 bp, 62 predicted proteins | sample Munlanlwell13791_FD_192502 | JGI IMG/M metagenome (GOLD analysis project Ga0265297, IMG submission 192502) | Leachate microbial communities from a municipal landfill in Southern Ontario, Canada - Leachate well 137-91 | ecosystem: Engineered > Solid waste > Landfill > Unclassified | place... | reverse complement strand
TGCAGCCGGCCGTTCGTATCCCTCGATACGATTTGCAAGGCAAATCACTCGGGACGAACGGAGTTGTACAAGCAGGTTTCAATAATTATTCTCAAAAATTGGTATAACGTGCAACATCACTGCGCAATACGTCACGAGAACTTGCATGTGAAATTTTCTAATCGATTCAGGTTACATTGCACGAAGTGCATGTTGCCTGAATTGCTATCTTTTTGTCAGCCCTATCGCAAGTTTTGTGCCAGAGGCACAATCTGTCCGAAGCGCTAGGAAATCCAAAAACGTAGTTTTTGGGCCGGGGATTGTTAAGGGTTCCGACTACGCTTGAATAGCTACGTCGGACAGGGCCCGGCCAGACTGGGCGCCTGTCCGCCATAGCCTTGTGCGACGGCGGGTGGGATGGTAAATCCCACATCAAAACCCCTTGCGAAAAGAAAAATATAATTTATGAACAAAGAAGAAGGCCGTCACCTCCCTCGCGGAAGTGACGGCCCTTTGTTGAGCTCCTATGAAAATAACGTTTACGTTAAGGCAGTAGCACTACCCATGCATCAAGAAGTACATTGACTGTACCCTGATCGCCTGCTGCTGGTGCTGGGTATTTCAAAGCAGTTGCATCTGCTTTAACAGCTAACGGGAATGCCTGCCATTGAGCCTTAACCGCCTTTTCAAACATTTCTGGATGTAAGGCAAGCAATGCTTTTTGTGCAACGTCTAAGGCATTTGCGTTGACTGCTGTGTAAAGAGCGAGCAGCGTTGCTTGGACGTCAGCCGCAACCCATGCGTTGTTTGGTGCGCCTCTCGCTATCACGACTGCTTGTTGCGCAGCAACTGCAACTGCAAGTTTGACATCGAGTGCAATGAGCGCTTGCCATGCAGTGCCGAGGGCACGAGCATCTTGGCTGTCTTGCATGATGTTTGCACCAGCAGCTGCCAAGCCATTGGCAATGTTTAGTAAGCCCGCAATGTTTTGGATATGATTTGCTACTGGGAATAACTGATCATGAACAGGAATAAAGTATTTGAGAGGGTTTGCGTTAAGAAGCAAGGCATATTCAGCAGCTGTGAGTTTCTTCTCGGCAGTAGCGTTGCCTGTAGACATAGAATGCATCATGGCAGCTATTATTGGGGCGTCTCCTATCAGAGGTTTTACGTTGTATGCCGTCCCAGCCGCCACTTCATCCGCATGCGCTTGCAATGTTTGCTTAATCTTGCCCTGGATGATGATTGCAATACAAGCATCCAAATACCCGTTGATTGCGACTTGATCTCCTACTGCTGGGACAGCTTTGAGTCGCGTGAGCAAGTCTGACGTGATGTCACCGGTAGCGATGTATTGAAGTTCGCGTTTCAATAATCCGAAGTTTACTTTCAACGCATCCCACTCTGCTTGCGTCAGTTTGCCTACAGTATTCGGAGCAACAGGCAAAAGTGTCGTAATGGCTGCATGAATTGCTGCCGCGGTTGGGAGTGGTGCCGCAGGCCATGCTGCAGCTGCTGCTGGCCATGCCGGCTTAGCAACACCTTGACCTGGTCTTTGTGCTTGAAGCGCTGTATTCAGTTTGATAGCGGCGTTGTGTGTAATGATTTGGGCATGTGGGTCGACTTGACCTACTGGTTTCCATGTCGCCAAAAGCCCGGTAGGATCAGCAGGGGCTGCCGCTGGCACAGGTGCTGGTAGTGGAACTGCTGCAGCTGGTGCGACCGCTAATGCCGCCAAGACTGGCGCCATATCAAAATAGCGACCAAGCACTTGATACATGATCTCTGGGTTTTGTTCCAACACTCCTCGTTGATTTACGTCAAGTTTTGCCGCCGGAATCGGAGCACCTGGTGCTACCGCTGGATGAATATCCAAGAGCGCAGCAGCAATTTGATCAGCTGGTATGCGTTTCAGCAATAGCCGCATCACGTTCCATACACCTCGAAGTGCCGCAGCTTTACCTGGGGCGGCGGCGGCTAGATCGGTGTAGGCCTTCAATGCATCGATATAGGCGTTTTCGTCGAGGTTTGCTGCTCCAATTTTAGTTGCAAGGGCGTTGATCAATTTGGTGACGACTGCCTGATAATCAGCAGGCTTAGCCATTATGTCCGGCAACAGATCTGGCGCTGTACGCGTTACCGAGAGGCGGGTTGCGAGCAGTGCGTTACGAGCTGCGATACGCGCTACTATTGCCGCAAGTTGCGCTTCCATTTGTGGTGCTGGTAGTAGAACATCGGCTTGTAGGTGCACAAGATCCGCCGCTAACGCTCCTTGTGCCCTGGCATCACCAAGAGCCAGAATTTGCGCTATCAACGGCTGTTCTAGCGCAACAACCCTTGGGGCATCCAGTAAGGCTGCTTGACGCTGTTGCAAACGTTGTTGCATTTGTTGCAATTGCGGTAGGGTTAGCGCTGCTGCACCATTCAAGTTTGCAAGATCCACTACTAACTGTGCTCCTTGTGCTGCAGCATTACCAACGGCACCAATTTGCGCTGCCAGTGACTTTCGCAACCAGGCGAGGCCGAGGGCTTGCGTTGCTGCGTGGCCAGCTGCACCTCCAATACCAAAAGCACCACCAGCAGCGATACCTGCCATCGCTTCGGCCAACGGTGCGAGCCCGGCGACGTTCTGGATTTGGTTGGCCTGGAATACTGCATTGTGAATTTCGATAAAATATTCATGGTGTGTCTTGAGCAATTCGTATTCGGCCTGGTGGAGTTTGTTGCCTACTCCGTCATGAGGCAGAAGATTGTTCATGATTGCGTCTGCAACAGTTGCTGCAGCATATACTGCCGGTGCTGCCAGTGGCGTGAGTACTGCTCTGATCTTATTTTGAATCATGGTTTTGATAACGCCATCAATCAAGCCGTTGACTGATGCTTGGTGAGGATCTGCTGGTGGTAAGCCAACTCCAGCGCCAGGGTACTGGAGCGCTTGGAGCTCTGGCGTAGCGATCTCTGCTTCAGTTGTCAGCTGAAGTTTATCCATCAAAATGGTAGGGTTTGCCTTCAAGGCAGCAACGTCGTCAGCCGTTAACGTACCAGCCTGGAAAAGGCCAAGAAGCACTACTTTTACTGCTGCATCAGGAAATGCGTTTACAGGCCCTGGATCGGCCACCCGTATTAAAGCATCAAGTGCAACATTCAGCTTGCGGGCTGCGTTGCGACCATCAATCTGCGCTTTTGCATGAGCCAGAGCCCATGCTGCAACAAGCCCTGTAGGATCTGGGGCTAGCGCAGTTAGTGCTGCTATGACCTGAGGCAGATCCACATTATCACCACAAACCTGGTACATAATTTGTGGGTTAGCATCCAACAGCGCTCGTTCTGCCACCGAGAGGGGAATTGGCTGCCCGGGGGCTACTGGTCCTACAGGGACCCCTGCTACTGGGTGAATGGCTGTGAGCGCAGCAACAATGTTTGCAGGTGGTAGCTGTGTGAACAAATTTTGAAGTGCTGTCCAAACAGCTCCAAGAGGCCCTGGATTTTGAGGCTTGAGGAATGCTTGCAATGCCGTCACATAGTCACGCTCAGCATCTCTGAGTTGTTGCGTGAGAGCTTGGTTAGCCGCGAGAAGATTAAGTTGATATGAAAGTGCCGCAACCAAGCATTGTATGGTAGTTTTATAGCCTGCCGCTTGTGCGTTCAGGGCGGCAGGAACGAAGTCATCCGGTACATCCGGCGACGTGTGGCCGATGGAGAGGAATTGCTGCCATGCGTTACCGATTGCTACAAGATCCGCTTGCGCAGGCACAGCGCCAGCACCTGCCAATGCCGCTGCGATTGGGGTTAGATCGTTAATGTTGTTGCGATGGGCTGTGTTGTAGGGGGGAAGGAATAGAAGGTACGGATAGCTACCAATAAAGGCGCGTTCGCGTACAGTCAGTTTTTGTGCATCGTAAGCAGCAGTTGGCAGAAAAACAGTAAGCGCGTTTACAACATTGGCCGCTGCTTGGTTTGCGTCTCGTACAGGAGTTAACGCAGCAGAGACCTTGTCCTTAATCTTCTTGATAAGGTGTTGTTCCATCACTGCTTTCAGTGCGTTGCCAGCCAGACCGCCAATAGCGGGAAGCCATAACGCATCTACCGTTTCAAACGTCATCTGCCATGCTTGGCTAAAGTACCCTTTAAGCACTTTTTCCAAAACTTCTGGATGTGCCTCGAAGTAAGTGTTTTCAGCTTGGGTGAGCTTGGTAAGGTCTACCGGAAGAACTGCCTGAATCGGGAACAACAAGCACAGCGCAGCTTTGATAGCGTCGATTTGACCTTGCGTTGGCTGGTCGCCTGCGCCTCGAGCGCCTCGTAGTGTTGCGGCTTGCGGATCAAGCACCGCGCGCATCTTGCGTGCCAATTCGTGTTCGGTTACTTTGTCTTTTTGCGCACCGTTCCAGGCGTTAAGAACCTGGGTAAAGGTAGGAGCTTTGGCACCTTGCGCCGCCATCGCGACGAGTAAAGCCGTCAAATCAATGTCTGGGCCGAAGATCTGACTCAGAACCTCTGGATCACCCTGGAGCAAGGCGGCTGCGGCGACTTGCAGCTGTGGATCAGCTGGCCCACCTGCTGCGGCACAGATGGCGTTAAGCGCATCGCTGATCTGCGCTGGCGCGACGTGCGCGACCAACGTTTGCAGTTCGGTCCATAAATTGGCTTTGGCGTTAGCTTCAGCATCGATTACGCCTTGTTGTACTGGTGCTGCTGCTGTTGCGACTGCCTGCGCGGCGAGAAGTGCTGCATGATCTCGATTGTATGCAACACGAGCGGCGACGTAGTTGGTTTCATCAAGATCAGCATTTGCTTGATCCTTTAACCGTCCTGTAGCAAGTGCAGCGATCAGTTTGTTGATGATTTCTTGTGCATTGGCATCGACAATTGCAGCTGGCAACGGTGGAATGAATCGTTGTTGGCCGGCAGCTGGCGCTGCTGATAATTTGAGTTGGTCACGGGCGATGCCCATGTATCGTTGCAGTGCTGCTCCCAAGGCTTGAATTTGCCCCCTCGTGTGGGCGTTGCCGACACCGGCGGCATTAAATGAAGCGAATAATGGTTGGAGGTCAAAGGCGTCGATTGGATGGCCGGGATATTTTTCATTGTACGCTTTTATAAAAATTTCAGGATGAGCGACTAAATACACATGCATGGCATCAGTAAGTTTATCTAGGTTGTTGCCTCCTGGCATATAGGGCCTCAGGGCTCCTCGTATAGCATTGGCATTTCGATTTGCTGGTAACGCAGCAACAATCTTGTTTTTGATCTTTTCGGCTTTCCACCCCTCCAGCAGGGCGACCAACGCCCGTTTCTCTTGGGTGTCCTGAGCAGCGGGAGCCAAGGCCTCCATGATATCAAAGCCTAAATCGAAATCTTGTATGTAGACTTGAACCCCTTGTTCCAAAATTACATATGATTCGATAAATAAATTAAATTCTGCTTGTGTTAATTTGTCAGCAGCTGCGCCAGGAGTCAACAGCAAAAGGAGTTGGTCTCGAATGAAATCAGTGTATGGTGCGGCTGGTGGAAAATCTTGTCGACTCAATGCATTGTTCAGTTTCCTGGCAATGGAGAACCAATCAATGGTCATTTTTTGGTTAGGTTGATCCCAGCTTGCAGCAAGACCGTTAAGCTGTGCTGCGCCTCGCTGTATTGCTTGAAGGAGGGGGCCGGCATCAAAATATCGACCAAACACATGAAACATAATTTGAGGATTATCTTTCAATATCTGAAATTCTGCTGCATCGAGTTCATAGAGTTGTGCAGCTGGATGATTTTGAGTGCAGATAGTAGTAAGTGCAGGGATTATAGTTGCTGGTTGTAGTTGAGCAAGCAACACCTTAAGCTGATTCCATACGCCTAAAAGCGCTTGGGCTTGAGCAGGGGTTCCTGCGACTGCTGCGTTGTATTGTTGTAAAGCGGTAGCATAGTTGTTCTCGTCGAGCAGGGCTAAAGCTGGTTGATATGAAAGTGCCGTGACAAATTTTCTGATGGCATTTGTAAAGTTAACATCTGGGGCGGCGGGATCATTGTGCATGGCATCTGGAACTGGTGGTGCATCATGTGTTGCCGATAAGAAAAGAGCATTGCGTGCGGCTTGCCCTGCGGCATCTCCAGCCGCTCTTGCAACCTTCTTTTGCTCGCCTACAAGGTCGTCTTGCTGTTGTTGACGTTGTTGAAATTGAGCCTGTGCTGCTGGCGTTCCAGCAGCTTGGAGCACCTGCATCAACGCTTGCCTTTCAGGCGACAGATCGGCTGGTGGTACAACTACCGGTGCGCCCACAACGCCTCTGGCTGCCGCTTGTCTGGCTGCTACATCCGCTGCTTGTCTGGCGGCTGCGATTTCAGCCTGCTTTTCATATTGGGCTTCTTCAACCGCTTCAGTAGCGGCTTCAACGAGTTGTGCTCGAAGTGCTGGATCTATTTGTGATGTTGCAGGAGCAACCTCGCGTGCTGTCGCTGTAGCGACGTCCCGGGTTATCCGACCGCTCTCCATTGCTCTCTTTAATTCTGCTGCTTTCGTTTCCTTGGGCCTTGGTGGTAGCGAATATGAAGAAGAAAAATATGCTAACGAGCACACGATGGCGAGAAAAGCCTGTAATTTTATCGATCTCATGTTTCTCCTTGGTTTGGTACGTACAATTTCACACTATTTTTTATAAGTATTGGTAATATAGTCATTTTGTTTTTCAAAATTCAAACAGTGGGAAAAAATAATAAGTTGTGTAATAGCAATCGGCAATTTTTGTAATTTTCCATAAAATACTTGTCGAACCTACCCTTTTTTGTCTACACAGAACATGTTGACATTTATAACCAAGAGAAGGGAGTTGAAATGTTACTCAACAAAAAATTTATCATCGTGTTAATTATGCTTGCATTACCAATGATTGCTCGTGGATATTCCAACAAAGCATACCTGCAGCCACGGACCGAGGCGGTCAACGCGCCACTCAAGTACACCACCTTTTATGAAATGGTTGATCAGGCGCGATTGTGCGGAAGTTACAAAGATGAAAAAAGTACCATTAAGCCATTTTGGGGCGGAACGTTTCAATTAGTTCCTTTCTACCAAGAGTCCGAGCACAGCAGCCGAACCGGACAGTATTTTGGGTTACATGGAAAAAATCAATTACGTGTTCGAACGACTGCATTTGATGCGATTACCAATGTTCATCCGAATACGACCATCAAAGGAATAATGAACGATATTGATTTTGCTTATTTAGTACACTCTGCAACAATGCAGCCAGATAATGTTACCATGCTTGAACAAACCTATTTATCAGTAGCATTCCAGCCAAAACAAACCGTATACGGTGGCACCATTTCGTATTACCAATTGTTTGATCGTGTAATCAAAAATTTGTTTGTGTTTGCTCATGTACCCGTAGTACGCCAGGAACGAGAGGCACATGCATCAGTAACGGCAATATCGCTCGATGCTGAAGAAAAAGTTATTTATGCAAATGCTATGGCATCATTTTTTGCAGGAACGCTTGAAGGACCGGCGGTATTGGAGGGTGACGAAGCAGTAAGCCGCGGACAAGTTAAAATGACCAACGTCAAATTTGCCGGCAAAAAGCTAACGTCCGATGGCTTTTCGGACATCGACTGCGGCTTTGGTTACCTACTGTTTAACAAACCCACCTTCCAGCTTTCATTGGCACTGGGGCTGACGGTTCCAATCTGCGATCATCCCAAAGGTGAATTTGTCTTTGAGCCGGTTCGCGGCAACGGCGGTCACATTGGATTTGGTGGCAATCTGGACGGCTGGGTCAAAATCCACGAATGCGGCAAGCAGCGTGCGGTACTGTTGATGAAAAATGAAGTGCGCTATTTGTTCCAAAGCCGTGAGATGCGCACCGTTGGCATCAAGGGCCATGAGTGGGGCCACTACTACGCGCTGGGCAAAGTTGGTCAGGCAGAGTTGGTGCCGGCAGCCAATGTGCTGACGCTCAAAAACGATGTGACGCCCGGCTTTCAGTACGACGGCATGTTTGGGTTTATGTATGAAAATAGTGGCTGGACAGCAGAGCTCGGGTACAACCTGTATGCCCGCGAGCAAGAAAAAGTCCGGCTGAGCAGTGTCTTTCCCGAAAACACCTACGCCATTGCCGCACGTGGCCATGTGACGGCGGTTCAACAGGGAGCTGTGTGGTTGCCAAAACCATTTGTCATTGAAGCAGCAACCGTTGATGGCGGCGATGTTGCAGGTGCTATCGTCAATGCATCGACCATCGATACCGGCGTTGCCCAAACCCCAGCACAATGCACCAACGGCATTTACGGCAGTTTTGGTTACATCATTAACAGCGAGCCTGATGCGCTGGCAATAGTCAGTGTTGGTGGCGCGTATGAATGGGCTGCCAAAAACAGCGCCCTTGAACAGTGGGGTGTGTGGGGAAAACTAGGGCTAGCTTTTTAGTGCATGCAGATTTCGTAAATTTCCCTGCATCGACAAAAAGCGCTTTTGAATAATCCGTGCTCCAGAATGGATGGTGTGCTTAGAAGTGTTGACAATGCAATCGTAGTTCAGCTTGGGCGCAATAAAAACCACTTCATTCTTCACAAGTCCGAAGTGCTGCAGCATATCACTCTTAAGCATCGCATATAACGTCGAGTCCTGATCATCGCGCAGCTCCTGCTTGAGCAAATCAAAAGCCTCTTCCACTTGCCTGCGCGAAAGCACATCAAGCATTGGTTCATCTGAAAATTCATGCCGCTTGAACATCGTCATAAATTGTTGCAAGACAATGTGAACAACACGTGTTTCGTACAGCTTTTTTTGTTCCCTGGCACGTTTGTTTCGATTTTTAATGCGCTGGACCAAAATGTGAAAGGGACAGTACACAAGCACCACAAAGCCATTGACCCCACGCAGAATTGTAAACCACTTATTCACACTTTTGACATCTTCCAGACAAATGAGGGTGGTATCGCACAAAATACTTTGCCCCCGCGACGCCAGCTTTTCGATGTGCTCATACATATACGTAATACGGCTGTTACACTGTTCAATTAAATCATCGGCCGGCAAAGGGCTCTTTTTGTGATATTCAAACAAATCAACAATAAAGTCATCAATGGCAACATAATGGAAGGGGATCTGAAAAGCATCGTTAAGTTCTTTACCGATACTCGTTTTTCCGGCGCACGAAGTGCCATCCAAAAGAATAACCCTTCCTGACTGGTTATATGCCGTCTGAAACATATGCTCCTGTGTAGTCTTCATACCCATCTCCATGGTAAATACTGTTACCTTCAATCACGTCATGCAAGCGAGTTTCCGTTGACTTCTTACGTCATCCCCGCGCATGCGGGGAACCAGTGCTAGCTTCCCGCTTTCGCGGGAATGACTTTGTTGTCGTAAAGGTCAACAGCACCTAGGCAAAAAGAAAATACACCACAAAAACAAACGCTTTAAAAGAAATATTAAAAATAAGAAATTTTTTAGGCAAAAACGAGGATTTCGCTGCAAATAACCAACGCCAGCCAGCTTTAATTGCTTATTTGAAAATACAATGCCGTTTGCATTACAAAAGCCGCTTGGGTAAGCTTGTAAGGACATTTCAGAATACAATTAAATCCTGGGGGGATTCTATGAAACTGACATACATTAAACAGACGTTTATTGCGTTCTCAATGGCCTTAGCTGCCAACACATCATTGCTTGCAGCACAGCAAAATAAACAAACAGTCATTTTCCCAACCGAGAATACGCTTGCACTCATCAACGCTATCGAAACAAAGCACACTATTTTAAGTTCTTTGCAAGCCGCCCACAAATACTTCACTGATGCACCAACAACACAAAGCGCTATCGTTTATGGTTGCTTGGGTGCCGGTTCTACTTTTGCACTCATTAACTATTGGAGAAGTATCGGCGCCGGGCTGTATACAACCACCGAATCTTTACTACGAGGCCTTGTTTCCGCTTCGCATGCCATGCCATTATCTTTGACCGCAGGAACCTGCCTTGGTCTTGGCGTCTTTGGCTATTCATATTGGCAATCAGCCGGCATAAAGGTATGGCGCGCTGCAACCAAATTTAAGGCGGTCTACCGACACGTCAGCAATGACAACCTTTTTAAAGGCAACGTCACCATTGAAGACGCCCGTGGTTACATTTCGCAACACTTTGCCAATAACCTTGATGCAGCAATTGCTCACTACCAAGATTTAGCGCACAAAATGATAGAAATTCAGCGATTCTTTTTGGTCGGGCTTCAAGATATCAGCGTCAAGGCTGAGTGCGAGCAGCTTCTTAAAGAAGCAAACCGCTATGAAGTTCGCCTTGCAGAAATTTTAACGGTACTCAGAAATCTGGAAACAGCCGAACGCCTACGCGCCGTAGCAATCAACAATCCAGCAGCAGTACGTTATCAAGTAAGCAATCCAGCATAAATTCTTTTCATCCTTGCATTGCATAATCTCCAAAACGGCACATTGGTTTTTTACACTGGTGTGCCGTTTTTACATTCAAGAAGCTTGCTTTTGATGATCTGGACGAGGTACCCTTTGTAATAGAGTGTTCGCACCCTTCGATACGATTTGCTTCCACCTACGCCCGGGTGGCTACGGTGGACAGGCCGCAAATCACTCAGGGCGAACGGATTTCAAACTCCCGTTCGTGGTGAGTGTTTTATGAACCCCGTGAATAAAACGTATCGAACCATACGAACGAAATATAGTTAAGTCCAACCAAAAGTAAGATCGAAGGGGGAGCTCATGGAAAATCTGACACACAAACTGGGTCTTGCAGGAATCATTGCAATCGCAACACTCATCGCACTTCATGCCAAAGAGTCTGAAACCAATGATGATTTCCGCGTACATCGCGATTCAATGATGATTCAATCGCAACCGGATATCAAAGAGTTCTTGCCAAAATTAGCCAAAATATTCACCAACGCCAAGCTCCAGGCAGGCAAGCAACGCGGCGCCTCACTGACCACCATCGATCAGATAACGCAACTGTCTGATGCCTACATCGCCGTCATGCATCCTCACGTCAACTACAATTGCTTTGTTCAAAAAATAATTATACCGCCAGCAAGCAAGGTGTGCGTCATCGGCGATATTCACGGAAGCTTTCGCTCGCTCCGCCGCCTGACTGAGCGTCTGCAAGACATGGATTTTTTGGACAAAGATCTCAAAGTTGGCGATGGGTTTTATATTGTTTTTCTTGGCGATTATGTTGACCGTGGTTCTCAGAGCATTGATTCGCTTATGTTTGCACTCACGCTCAAGATGTTTAACTTTGACAATGTTTTTTTGCTGCGCGGCAACCACGAAACCGCCGCCGCTGCATTTGAGTATGGCCTCTGGCAAGAAATTAATGAAAATTATGGCGAGAAATTTTGCGATTACGTGTGGAAAAAAGTCACCGACCTTTTTAACTGGTTACCGGTCGGCCTGTACATTGGCTCAGGCAAGAGCAAACAATACCAAGATCTGTCATGGATCTTGTGCTGCCACGGCGGACTTGAGCCTGCTTTTGATCCATCCCTCTTTTTGCACCTACCAGCCGCATCGTTCTATTCACTCAAAACAAGCCTTACAATATTTCAGATACCTCCAACCAAAACTGGTTTTATGTGGAGCGATTTTATTGATGACGAGCCGACAATGGCCATCTGCAGACCTTCAGTACGCGGTGCAGGCGTTGAGACAAATGAACTTGCAACAAAACACTTTTTGAAAAAATGGGGCATTCAGGCAATAATCCGAGGGCATCAACACTGTGATTATGGTTGTAAGATTGGTGGTTTTCAGCATTGGCTCACGTACAACAACGGTGCATTGGCCAAAGAGGCAGGAGAACTTCGTGACGGTTTTGCGCTGTGTCAATCTTCGTATCCGGTATTTACCTTTTCGACGGCGATCGAAGTGGAAGACGCTGATCTGACAAGCGACTGCTTTGGGATTTTGACAACAGCTGAAGTGTACAAAAACTGGCGCCTCATGCCGTACGAATTTAAGCTGCAGCCATCACCAGAGCCAGAACCGATTGTTGATAACACACTACTGGAAGTGATGGTGTTGTAGTTAGTCAGCGGGGCCTGCTTCAACGTCTATACCCTCTTCTGGTCCAGATTGAGAAGAACTTGATTTACGCCTAAGGGACGGGGACTGCGATAGCGCGGGAACTACTTGCGCTGGTTGATCAAGCACGTTAAATGGCTCAGCTGCTTCAGTCGCTTCATCTTTTGTTAACTTAACCTTAGACAAATCAGGTTCAATTAAGCGACTTGCATTCTTACTCAACAATGTCCGCTTGTCACCAAGTAACTGTTGTGGCAATTTTCCTTTCTTATTTCGAATATCTGCCGCACGACGAAATGCTTTAGGAGCCTTATCCGCAAATAAATTAATGAGCGCAACAAGTTTTTCCTTATTACTTTCATCCGCATCTGCCAGTTTTTGTGCCACAAGATGGAGTGGCGTATCACCACCATTATCAGGCTTTTCTAGCATTGCCTTGCCTTGCACCCCCTTGAATAACTCCTCAACAACTTTTTTTTGTAAAGGATCTTGTTCTAATGCTACATGTAAAGGTCGTTTCCCTTCACGAATTTCGGTAACAAAACCGGGCAACACTTTCAGATATTTTTTGAGTTGATCGATTTGCGCATTTCTCACAAAGTCGAAAATACCGCTCTGTTCTAGAGTTTTAATGGCATCAGTCCATTCTTTTTCGCTAGCCCCTTTTTTCCCAGTTAAGAAGAGTCTTATGCTCTCGAAAGCTTTCCTTGACTCCTCTCGGGCAACATTGAATGGCGTTTTTCCAGTAACAATAGGCCCTACATCTTGTACTACAGCTACTGCACGCCGTTTATCAAGTATGGTCATCGAAGCAAGACCATTAGGATATTGCATAATCAATGCACAATTTTCTTTTTTATTGTTAGATGCCGCAATGTGAAGTGGTGTATATCCATTAGCTGAATCCTGTATTTTCAGCAGATCACACCCATCGTCAGTTTGTAAAAGTAATTTTAAAATTTCGCTATTGCCATAAGCCGCAAAATGCATAACATTCTTACCATATGAATTTACTGCTTCGAAAACTTGCTGCCTGTCATTATCCGCAAGTCCTTTGAGACTAGCCAATATCACACTAACAGTTGCTTTGTCGCCCTTTTTTACTGCTAACATAAATGGGGTTTCTTGCTCTCTGTCCTGAGCTAAAAGTGCCGCTATTCTTGTTGTTCCACCCATTTCAAGAACTTTATTCTGAAGAAGTAACTTGACGACTTTTGCTGCACCCTTAGAAACAAGCCAGTGAAGTGCGGTATTATTTTGGGCATCTTTGTAAGTTAAAAGAGCAGGATATTCTTTGATAAGTTTCAAGGCATCAGAATCATCAGTCAGATCTATTAACTCAGCAAATTTTTTTGCCAATTTTTTATCATCCGCTTGCTTTGCCGCATAAAGCTGGCTTGCAAGCACCAACCCAACCATCACCAACATTGCTCGCATCTTCATCACATCTCCTTTTCACTTAAAAAATACAAAAGCCTTGATGCATTCACCGTAGCAAGAGCTGGCGGCATGCACCAAGGCTTTTGTAAAAAATAAGTACTCAATGCTTAGTTTATGCAGGTACCAAGTGCAATGAAATGGAAGTCTGACGTGTTGAGCAATGCCGCAAGGCGCATGTTGTCAGCCATTTGTTTACTCACCGGCTTTTCCAGCTGTTTGACGACAATGGAAAGACGGGGATCAAAGCGCGATGAATTGATTCCCCAGCCGCCGAACTGTTCTGGCAGGGCGATGTAGTACAATTCATTGAACGACATGATCAGTGTTTTGTTCGGTTCATAATCAAAATCGGATTGCTGGCAGAAGCGACGTTCAAGCGTGTACACGCCCAGCTGCTTACCGTCCTGATCAAACAGCGTCCAGCTGGTGGTACTGTGAGGGATTTCAATAACGTCGCCGGCGGCAAGACGCGCCTTAAACGTCGTTCCTGGCTCGGTGTAGCTGGTGCGAATCATGGTAATGGTGCGTTCTGGTAACGTAAAAATAATTTTGTCACCAATACCACCGTCGGGCGAACTGCCTTGCATGATGAACTGCCAATCATTGGTGTAATATTTTGGTTGCGACGGCAACTGTGGATCGATATTTGTAATGTTGTACACACCAGCCGCAATCAGTTGATACAAATCAGATCCACCTGCAATGTACACAAAACGATGGCCTTGCCCGGCAAGCGTGCTGAGATTTTTCAAACTATTTTCATGCCAGTTTTTCCAGCCATTGCCGGCCAAATTGTACCACGCAACGGCGTACAGCATGCGGGCAATTGGATAAGAACGTGGATTGAGTAGCAACTTATTAAATTCAGGAAATGTTTTTTCACCAAAGCAATATTCATAAAAACGATTGGCAACCGTAAAGAGCTGCGGATCGTTTTTGCCATCGCCTGGTTGTGCAAATAGCAACTCACTCAATGCATTGTATTTGGTGATAATGTCATGCGAAAGCGCACAATGTTCTTCGGTTACATTTTCCTCGCACAAAAAATGATGCTCGGTAATAAAGCGAACAAAGCCTGACATGTCGTTGTCGACAAGCCCGTTGAGTATTGCAAAATTTTTTATACATGCTGCATCACCGTCCCGTGCAACATCCAGCGGTCTGAAATCATACCCGTTACTATTGATGCGCCCTGCGCTGATTGTACACAAAAATGGCTGCAGCGGTTTGAGCAACGCGGCATACTGTTCGTAACGCAGCTGAAACGTAACAATATTTTTTTCTGACAGTTGTTCTAGTTTCGTCAGATCTGTTGTTGGCACAATGCGCTGCCACTCAAACCATTTGTGAAAGACTTCCGCAGCAGATTTGGTAATTTGCTTGCCCATGAGGGGGGTGCAAGCAATAAGGCTCAGCAGCATCACTGGAATAATTTTTTTCATGTATGACATAAAAAATCCTTTTTTGTATTTGCTGAATTTTACGTTGGATCAGACATCAACTTGATAAAACGCACATCAGAATTATTGAGGAGCGCAATGGTACGCATGGCCAACATCATATTTTTTGTTATTGGCTTGCGCAACTGTTTGATATGCATGGTAAAATCTGCTGGCAGCTGCAGCGGATCAATACCCCAACCATCAAGAAAATCTGGCATTGCTATACAAAGTTCCTCATCATACGACATCAAAAACGCCGCATGCTCACGCGAAGCAAAATCGTTTTGCACCACTGGTCTACGATGAATAATCAAATGCCCAATCTGTTTGTTATCGCGATCAAAAATGTGCCACGTAATAATGCTTTTTTTAATTGAAATATATTGATTGGTCGACAAGCGTACCGAAAACGGTTCTTGTGAGCAGGAGCCAACACAACGCATCTTAATGCTATTGCATGCAGGGCCAAATCTAATCTCGGTATTCACCGCATCATCAGCAATAAGCAGTTGCCAACCTTCAGAATAAAAACGTTCTTGCGTGGGAAGAAATGGATCGATGATGGTGATGTTATAAATGCCCGAACGCAATAAATGGTACACATCCGTTCCGCCGGCAATGTACACAATTTCATCGCCACGATCTGCACACTCTTTCAGTCGCGACAACGTTTGTGCATGCCAATGCCTCCACCCTTCACCAACCAACGTGTGCCAAAGGACGGTGGCAAGGAATCGTACAACCGGGTAAGCATTGTGGTTGGTAAGTAATTTTTGATAATGAGGAAACGTTTCATCTGAATAACAGTACTCAAAACAGCGATTGGCAAACGCCAGAATGAACTCATTCTCTTTAAACGTATCGCCACTTGCCAACATGAGGCGCGTGAGCGCTTGATATTGGTCGATAATGTCTTGATATGGGGCTTTTTGTGTTTCTTCATCACGCACATTGTCAGCAATCCCAGCCTGTAAAAGCCATTCAACAAATGCCGGCATGTCTCGGTCGATTTGATCATACATGGTTGTAAAATTTTCCATCATCGCACGGTCAGGTTGCGATGCGATGTTGCAATATCCTTGCGCAATAGTGCCATTGGTAAGTTTGGATAAAAAGGGAACCAACGCGCGCATTTTGTACGCATCAGCCAAATAATGCGCTCTCAATGTTTGAGCAAATTCTTGTGGTGGTTGAGTACTTAGTTCAGCAATGGAGCGATCGTGGTACACCTGCTGCCAGGCAATCCATTTGAGGAACACATCAGTTTCATGTTTGGGGACACTTGCCACGCTGGTAGCCATGATACTTGCACACGCTGCCATAGCAAAAAATCTGCATGGTTGCATTACAAATCCTTCCTTTTTTTGGTGTGAAAATGAAGATAAAAAGACACCAAGAACTATAACAACTAGGAAGCATTTGTAAATTGTCGTAATTTCCTAGCAAGTTCCATTGATTTTTTACGTCATCACCGTCTCTGAGCGGTGATCCAGAATTTTCGTTTTAGCTTACGATAATAAAAGTTTGATAGCAAAACGTATGTTTTACTGGATTCCCTCTTCCGAGGGAATGACATTCGGAAATGACCTATCGTCGTCGTCCCCGTGAAAACGGGGACCCAGATACAACCCAGTGCTAGATTCCCGCGAAAGCGGGAATGACCTTGTTGTTGTAAAAATCAACAGGACATAACTCGAATCAAAAATTATTTTTGAATTTATGGACGATAAATTCCACGATCTACAATTTCAAGAAGTCGCAATGCACTATGATTTGGTATACGAACGCCACTTTCCCATGATTGAACTGTTTTAACACTTACATTCAAAACTTTTGCAAAAACAGATTGTGAATAGTGACTACGCATTCTGATATTTTTAATATCTTTTGCTCGATAGTCTGCCGGTGGTGCAGGAATTTCAATAACTTCAGAGCGGAGTTTGAGTTTACCTTTTTTATAGGCAATAACTTCTTCAAGCCCTGCCTTCAAATCTTTAAAGAATGTCTTTTGTTTAGATTTTTTTTTATCGTTTTTTAATTTCATTAGTTAACTCCTTAAGCATTTGCTTTTCTTCAGAAGTAAGATTTTCCTGATTGTTCTTTGCATAAATCAAAATTAGAAAAAGTTCTTCACGTTCTTTATGGTCAAAATAACAAACCCGAAACCCGCCGCTTTTACCCTTTGACGACGATTTCAATCTTATTTTACGTATGCCACCAGTTCCAACAATTAGATCACCATCTTCAGGGTTTTGAACAAGTATCCTTTTTAAATCATCAAAATTCTCACGCGATAGCCTGTTCTTTGTTATCAGATCATCAACTTTTTTCGAAAAACTTGTAACTTCGATAATGCATCTTTTCATAATCAGCCATACTACACTGTAGTAGTTTTTGTTGTCAATGTTACGCTAAAAAATTACTTTGGCAACAACAACAACGTCGCCTTTGTCTGATGGTATAGATAACGCTCTGACAAGCGATTCTCATCCTCAAGAACCTTAGCCAAATCCAAAACCATGAACTTCTGATCTTCAGATTTGAAGGTAATAAATCCTTTGAATCCTTTATCTGAGACACTCTTGGTCACCGCGGCTCGCACATCATCAAGTGTCTTGACCGGCACGCCATTGATCTGAGTAATAATATCGCTCATGCCAATGCAACGCGCCTCTTGGCTTTGCGACGTCGGAAACACGTGCGTAACCACCAATCGCGGCTCAAGTTGGTTTTCTTGCTTCTCATACTTAACAAGATCTTTGACCAACATTCGATCAACTTTGCGGAATTTAGCAATGTGATTGAGCGTCAACTGCATGATAACCAGCCCCCCAATGATTTCAAAATCAATTGTTTCGTAAGAGGGATAACAACGACGGATTGGCAGCGTGTAGGGATGCTCAAACGTAAAGTTAACCGAACGTTTTTCTCCGTGACGATAAACCAGCAAATCAATGTTTTGACCAATGACTAAACGATTAAGAATAGCTACAACAGGGACCTTGTCTTCATTCCAACCAACATTCGCTTCCCCGTAAAAATCAAGCTCCTGTCCATTAATTGCATAAATCATGTCTTGCTCTTTAACGCCTGCATCGTACAACAATGAATGTGGATATACCCGCGAAATGTACAATCCTCCTGGCGCCGGGTTATTAAAAAAGGTGGTCATCGTAGCGGTAGCATAATTAAATTCGCCACCGAGTATCGGCGTTCGCAGCAACCTAATACGACGTAGGTCTTGGATGGTACTTTTGACATCATTAATCGGAATAATGTAGCCGATGTTCTGCGCAGCCTTGATGCGCGCCGTGTTGATACCAATCACTTTACCGTCACCGTTGAGCGACGGTCCGCCAGAATTTCCTGGATTGAGCGGCGCGGTAATTTGAATGTACGACTCACCCCACACAATTTCGCGCCCACTGACAATGCCCTGCGTACTTTTGAGCTTTTCCTGACCAAGCGGATAACCCAATGCCAAAATTTCCTGAGTACGCACAATTTGATCGGAATCACCAAGCTCAAGGCGTGGCATGTGGCCCAGTTTTTGCTGAATTCTATGGGCTGTGGCTGGCGTAACTTTTAGTAACGCCAAATCCCGGTCGGGACACACACCAACAATAGATACATCAAATTGTTCTTTACCGAACGAAGGAATTTGAATTTTGACATCGCAGGCCTCTTGAACAACATGAAAATTTGAAACAATATGTCCCTCGTCGTCGATAAAAAACCCGGAACCGTATGTTTTGCGATGATTTGGTGACTTAAACGGCTGCAACCAATCAAAAACATTGGTTTGCGCAAAAATCTGCACAACGGTGTCTTTGGCAGTGTCCTGGACCTTGCGCCACAGAGTTAAGCCCTTGCTTGACACACCATTTTCAAGCGAACCACGCAGTGGTAACCACCAATCCCCAATCAGCACAAGCACAAAAATACAAATAAATGAAGATTTTAACCTCATAGCGCTCCCCTCTGTATGCATACCCCTTCATCATCATTAGCAAAGCAGAAAATAAAATACGAAGACAAGTTTTTTAAATTTACGGCATTTTAGCGAGTATTAACGACAAACTGAAATTAATTTACAAACCTGTATGCGGGAGGCGAACACCGACACAAATTATTTGCTTGTTTTACCTCTTATACGTTACGTTGTAAGGGTTTACAGTATTTTACCCAAAGGAGGAGCGGTGTTTGATAATTTACACGGCACAATTACAGCAGTCCGCGACCGCGATGTCACGTTAACCGTCGGCGGAATTGGTTTTGCAGTGTTTGTCCCCCAACCTACGCAATTTATCACAGATTCTACGCTACAAATGTTCATTCATTTCCATTGGAATGCCGAAAATGGTCCCAGCCTGTATGGCTTTGTAACCGAACTTGATCGACGCGTCTTTTTGATGATCATCGACTGCTCAAAGATCGGCCCAACGCTCGCCCTCAACGTATTATCACGTTATTCGGCCGGCCAATTTTTGGAAATTATTACCACCGCAAATGAAGCGGCACTGAGCGAAGTCAGTGGTATCGGCAGCAAAAAAGCCGAACAGATTATTGTTGAACTCAAGCATAAAGTACAAAAACTTATCAATACCGGTGCGCTCGCCGTCGAACAACAACAAGGTTTTGTGCAATGGCAACAACTGAATGAAGTTTTGCTTTCGCTCAACTATTCCAAACAAGAAATTGCCAAAGTTACTAACCATTTGTCAGAAAAATACTCGGGCCAGAACTATCCGCTCGACCAACTTATTCGTGCCGCATTGGCATATTTGTCGCAGAAACAAGCATGAAAAACGCACGCGCTTTTACGCTCATCGAACTGCTTATTGTTGCAACTATTACGGTAATTTTGTGCGGAATCGCAATCCCGTACTTTGTTACCCCTGACGAGCACTTTTTGCAGTACGAGCTTGATAAGATCAGTGTACTGCTGCTGTACCTGCAACAACGGGCAATAGCCAGCCACGAAACACAAGCGTTACACTTTTTGCCCAGCCAAAACAGCTACGGCTATGACAGAAATCAGCAGCATGTCACCTTTGCACTTCATGCCGATCTACAGTTTGGTGCGCACCCAAATGCCCTAGGCCCCCCGGGAGATCCCAAAAATCCAATCACTGCCCCAAGCACCTTTCCCCAACACACGGATGGCTCGTTTTATGCCAAATTATTTCCTAATGGGAAAATTTCAGCCGGTACTTTGTACCTCAAGAGCAAACGGAGCGCAATTATGGGCGCTTTAACGTGCACGGTTTCTCAGGTATCCTATATACGACGTTATTTGTACCAAGCTGGCCAGTGGCATTTGTGCCAAACTTCTATTTGTTAGCGTTCGTTTCCCTCGATACGTCCAACAGGGTTGGACACTCGGGACGAACGGGGAGATGGGTATCCGGACCTGCCCGACGAAGCTATCTGGGTGTAGTCGGGACGAAGAAGAAACCGAAATCCGTTTGTGGTGACGAATTCCAAGCTAGTTATTACGAAGTATGTGGCTAAGTAAAAATCCCGTTCGCCCTGAGTGATTTGCAGGGCAAATCGTATCGAAGGGTGCGAACGGCGCAGAAGAATGTGTGCTAGTTTGTAAGTTGACTTGTGTAAAGGCATGTACGTGATTTTTAGAGTATTGACGCGATTGTTGTTTGCCTGCACCGTCGGCATTATTTTGTCACTGTGGATCATACAGAATAATGAATCGGTTAAAAAGAAGGTAAGCACGTCGGTAATTTCTTTTCTGGAACAAGAGTGGAAGACCCGCATCACGATTGACGGGACTAAGATAAATTTTTTCACGCTTTCACTGTTGTTCAAAAACGGACAAATCCAATCCACGCAAAAAAAAGATTTTGCATGGCGGTTTGATCAATGTCGCGTTCATATTTCATTATTAGATCTTCTGTTCAAACAAGCCATCTCCCTTCATCTCACCTTCAACGATATCCGAGCAAACACGTCATACCACAACAAAGATTCTGACTTGCTTGGTCACATTGGTGACATTTTTAAAATTCGTACCGGTACCTACAACATTGCCCTGCGTGGCCTCACTATCAATTCCATTGATCTGAGTGTCAGGCAGCCGTCTGATACTAACGACACTTCCAAGCAATCTGTTTTCCTTTGCCACCTTCCCGGCGTCATTCATGTTGAAAAAACAAGTTCAAGCACCACACCATACACGTGGTTTGGATCAGTAAAGTTGCATGATGCCGCCTTGGTACACAACGATAACGCGCTTGGCCATCGCCTGAATGGCACAGTATCGTTCTACCAAGCCCGTGACACACAAGCGTGGCATTTTACTACATCACTCCACGGTTCGACCAATTTTTTTGATCCACAAACCGCATACACACTCCAAGGAACCTGGGATCCAACGCACAAAGAAATAACTCTTTACGATCAGGCCAAAAGCGTCAATCTTGCTGCTGCGCTTGTATCGAATCAATCTCGTTTATCACTTAAAGGCACCCTGCCGCTCACCTTTGTTTACTACGGCGCACATTGGTTCAAGACTGGGATTATTCCCACCGAACCTCCGTCATGGCTCAGTGGCACCTGCTGGATGGATCTTGCACTCGGGCACGAAACCTATCCGTCAATTGCAGGGACACTGACGCTCACCAACGTAAAAATTGGGCAATTTCCGTTGCAACAAATTCAATGTAATTTAGCGGGCACCAACGATGCAAAAGCGTATTCAGAAATCAGTATCGTCAAAGACTCAGCAAGCCAACTAGTTGGCACCGGTTTTTGGGACTGGAAAGAAAATGGCGGACAGCTTACCGTCACCAACACCACCCCACTTGCACTGGCGTTTGGCAATGAACCAGCAACCGCACCGCTTACCATTTACTCACGAGACCTGTCGCTAAAAGTTGCCTGCAATAGCGGAGGAACACTCAACGGCTGGTACCGTTGCACAGTGGTCAATCCAACAACAGAACAGCGCATGCCCTACAAAGGCGCATTTCTTTTCAATAATAATCTGATGAACATCAAAGGAACTGCGGCAAAAGGTGATTATCTTATCAGTGCAGCACTCTGGCCACAACCACACCTCCTCCGTTGGCACTATGGCGTTCACGGTAAAACACTCGTTGATGTCGCAGCAAACCCGCACGATCCATTTATCGTAGAAGGTAGCATTCAGTGGCCATTCATTCGCTCAATGCTCAGCCAAGATATTAAACAATACATCTTTAACAATAACTGTTCATTTATGGTTACACTCGATCAACATTCACTGCAGCAACCACATGGCTGCCTGCGCCTTGCCGCTGGAACATTTTTCATTCCAAATTTTCATAACTTGATCAGTACATTTCAGAGCGATTTTGCCTACAACGTAGCAGGCCGCAAGCTAACACTTGATAAAACATTGGTCGGATTCAGCCAAGGACACATCATGTGTCCACACGCTACCGTCACGCTCAATGAGCAATGGGAAATTGACACCCTGCACGCACCATGCGCAATTCATAATATGTTTTTAAACTGGAAACGGGACTTGTACGGCCTTGTGTATGGCACCCTTACACTCAACAAACCGTCCGGCGCATTGCCACAGGCAATTGGAACCCTGGTCCTCAAAAAATCATTACTCAAAGACACCATTTTTGGTTCCGATTCATCAAGCCCGCTTACTGGTTCGGTGGGCGGTACAGGATTTTTGCCATGCGGCTTTGATATCAAACTGCTAACCGAAAAACCAATCAAGGCCAAAACTGCTTCAATTGAAGCGCTCGCATCAGCCAATCTTCGACTTCGTTTTGCACCCCAAAAAGATGTTTATGCAACACCATGCCTTTCCGGTTCAATTGATTTGACCGACGGCACACTCAAATTGCTCAACAACAAGCTGCATATCGAATACGGTAAAATTCAATTTGTTGCCAACAAAGCAAATGATCCACTCATAGACTTGATTGCAAAAAGTAGAATTGGCAAATTTTTGGTAACGCTGCAAGTTACCGGCTCGCAGCAAAAACCAACCATTCTGCTTGAGTCAACACCAGATCTGTCTGAAGAACAAATCATTGGCCTTCTGCTTGCAGGCTCAGAAAATGCAACGCTGCAAGAATCACTGCCTCTCATGATCATGAAAAATTTGGACAGCTTTGTGTTTGGCGACCGCAAAAAGAACAAAACTATCAGCTGGCTTGATAAAATCAGCAAGACATTCAAGTACATCCAAATCACGCCCGACTTTGGCGATCAAACCACCGTTGGTAAGCTTAAGGGTTCCATTTCGGTTAACGTCAGCGACCAACTCCGTGCACAAATTCAGAAGAATATCGACTTTGACAAAGATTTTTCGGCACAGCTTGAATACATGTTGTCCGATGACATTAATATTAAGGTTGTTAAGGATCAATGCGGAGAACTGGGCTCAGAAGTTGAAATGCGATTAAAACTTGGCTAGGCGATGTTGATTTTTACAACAACAAGGTCATTCCCTCGAAAGAGGGAATCCAGAAAAGCATGCGTTTAGTCCTGGGTCCCCGCATACGCGAGGACGACGAAGACATGTCTTTGGCGAAGAATGTATGATTCTATTATCGAGAATTTGTTTCATTCTTTTGCGTCGATAACGCCAATAGTTCATTGCCTTTCCCATCATCCTTGGTCACCTGTTTGGCAACCGGAGCTTCAAGTACTGCAATTTTTTGTAGCAACTTATCTCGTTCCTGCGTCAGTTGTTGCACGCGTAACCGTTCTTCCTCAAGTTTCTGATCCAGCGATGACTTTGCAGATTCAACCGTCTTTTTAATCGATAACAAATCTTGTTTGTTCTGTGACAGTGTCTTTTTCAACGAACTGTTTTCGGCGTGCTTGTCACTCAATTCCTTTTTTAAATTCTCTGCTTCTTGGTAGCCATTTTTTGCCAGAGAACACAATTTATCAAGCTGATCAAGCATTGCATAAATGCGTGGCTGACTCGCCGGATACTCTTTGCGAATACTCATTAATCCGTCAGCAATTTTACGTTGCAGGTCTTGCACCATTTGGCTGTCTGCCAGCAATGATGTGGAAGAAAATATTACAATTGTTGGCAAAAAAAACATCATTGCGTACACTACGGAACACGTTGTTTTCATTACTATCCTTTCCTTTTATTTCATCACCGTTCCCTCTACGATACGGAGCTAGGCAGAAAAATTCAAATAAATGATAAAGGAACAAAAAGGAGCTCGTTTCATGAACGTTCTTATACGATTTTTTCTGGCACTACTGCTCACCACAACAAACCTATGGCTGCAAGCGCACGAAGTGTTATTCTCACCGGACGATCGGCCAACCAATCGACTCGTCCAACTTATTGATCAAGCGACAACGCGCATTCATGCCGCCGTATACATGATCACCGACCACACCATTGCGCAGGCACTCATTCGGGCCAAGCAACGTAGGCTTGATGTACAGCTAGTTGTTGACCAATCAAGCGTTGAAACATCATATGGCAAAGGCAAGCTGCTGGCACAAAATGCAATTTCGGTTTTTGTTTTTTCACCGGGCAAACATCCACACAAAAACACCTTTCATTCCGCACTCATGCACAACAAATTTGCACTGATCGATAATCGATTGTGGAATGGTTCATTCAACTGGACGATGTCCGCAAACAAGAAAAATCAGGAGAATGTCATCATCATTGACGATCAAGCAATGTGCCAAAAATTTGAAAAACAATTTCAGGTGCTCAAGCAACGCTGTCTGCTGCATGGCAAAGCATCACGACAGACAGTCAATTCAACACCACAACCAACATCGCCACCAATACCGCAGCCAGCAGCTGCACCTGGTACCTGGTGGCAGAATGGTCTGCAATCAATCAAAGAAAAATTTGTAGCAGTAAGCAATTACATCAAGCAGGACATTCAAAAAGTTATGGCTTGAGCGTAAAAGCAACACACCAAAAGTTTAATCTTTAATTTTTTAAAATTCTTTACTTTCACCTCGTGTTTTTATTAAACATAAAATCCATGTTAAATGTGTAATTTTTTACCGACCTGGTCAGCTTGACATTTGCCGGACACGCGCTAAGGTAGTTGAGAAAGGTGATGGAAAAAAGAAATCTGAAAGGAGAGTTTTTGAAGGTTCTGCGTCACTATTCTTCCCAATCATTTTTTCCTCTCTTGCCCATCATTTCACATCAAAATTTTTCAGTTGTTCATTCCCATCGCGTCAGCGAATTATTTTCATTTCAATGTCTGTCATGTTTAACAACGGTAAAACCCTGTAATAACAATATAAGCACTTTTAGAAAGGAGGGCGTGTTGACGAGAATTGTGCGGTATATGTGTTTAGAAAGTTCCGTGAGTTAGAGTCAGTGTGTTTTTCTCAAAAGGAGAAAGTCTTATGAAGCAAAACCTCAGACGCATACTTCTGTGTGCAGTGCTGGCGAGTTTGCCATTCATGGGTATGCAAGCCTATGACTGGGTACCTGTCGGCGATAGTGTTGATGCAAATGGATTTGCATTAACCGGTGTAAACTACGTTGCGGGCGATTATGTCGCTTTCAATGCACCAAACCTTGCAACATACAACGGTCCATTCACAGCAGCTATCTCACCTGGTGATTCAACGTTGAATGTCTATGGCACCTTGTACACCAACGCGCCAAGCCAAGGTGGCACACAAGTTGCAGGACCTCTTGCATGTTCACTCAAAATCAATGGTAACGTCGTCGTTGATGCAGCAACAACAAACATGACCATCAACATCAACGAAGACACCGTCATTGAGCCATATTTTGATCCACCAGTAGGGTCACAATATTCAGAAGCTGAATGTGCACAACTGTATTTCAAAACGGCTGCAGCAACCACCATCACCATCAACGTTGACCACAACTTGGAATTTGCAGGCAAAACCGTTGATGGCGTTGGCTACAGAGATCTGCTTATTTCTTTTGCAGGTCGCGGCACCGTTATCTTCAACATGGCCGATGGCACATCCGTTAAATTCAACGGCCAAATTGATGCCTCAAGCCCATTGGTTCTGATCGATCCAGAAACCGGCGCATACAGCCCATACCCTGCACCATCAAATGCAGCTGCCGGTACCAAAGTCTTTATTTGCATGGATCAAACAGCCGAAGATTATACACATAACAAAAACAAAGTGCTCTTCCAACGCAAAACACTCGGCGAAGCAACCAGCACACAAAGCGTACTGGTCGAAGTCGGTCCAAACTCCCTGATCACCTACCTTTCAGACAATCTGACCGGTGAAGCAGGAGAAGGTTACGTTGGTGGCTACGGCTCCATGGCATTCGATCCATCAAACGGTCACGAAGCTGTTGTTGGCACAGGCCGCATGGTCTTGGTCATCCGTGGCGCTTACTATGTTGATCCAGACCAATATATCGAATCAGAAAACGAAGAGCTTATTCCAAATCCAACCTACAACATGATCATCGAAAAATATCTCTTCAACGACGCCTCTGTTATGGTCGCCGGTCACTATGTCCCAGGCTTTGAGCCAGAAGACATCAGTGGTGTAGCATTAGGCGAAACCGAAGGCGCACTGCCAGGTTATGATTTCTCAACACCTGCAGGTATCCTTGCCACAATGCGTGTTGTCGATAACAAACATTATATGGACCTCAGCGCTCCAAGCCAATATGATCCAGCGGTTACCGCACGCCGTGGTCTTTTGGTTGTCAATGATGTTGTCAACCACGGCAAATTGATGGCTGATCCATATTGGGATTTGTACGCACCAGAAGGCGAAGGTTACCTTGGCCTTGAATGGGCTGCATCCAATCCAGCCAACGCGCTCATCAACATTCGCAAAGGTTTCATTCTCGGCGTCAACGGTCAAGTTGATGTGTATCACAATTGCTTCATGGATCACGCTTGCGGCTCGGTCAACATGGTCGATCCACTGGCTCTGTATGACTACGGCCTAGAAGAATTTGGCGGCGATCCTAGCCTGCTCAAACACCGTAATTCAGCAGCAATCATCATCGACGGCTTGGATCCTTCACTGTTCTCATACGGCAACCCACTCATTCTTGATGATCTTGGACAACCAACCAAGAGTGATTTTATTGCCGCTGATCCATTCCAACGCGTCACACCTATTTGTGGCCAAATGCTCTTGCGTGGTAACGGCACCGTGTATTCCAAAGCATGCGCCGACTCACGCCCAGGTTTTGGTTACATATTCAATCTCTTCAGCACCGGCATCGATCCAATCAACGACCCTGACACCAACTGGACAACCATCCTTGGCATGGGCACCGCAACCTATGATGGCTACCAAATAACAGCTGGTGAAACAACCGTCGAATCAGGCGAAGGCGTTCACGTTCTTGATGTCGAAGGTCAAGGCAACGTAGAATCAGTCGCTATGAACACGGTTTACAACTTGGTTGCCGATGATCTCAGAGTCTACGCTGATGCACTTGTTTCAGCCTACGGCACCGACGTCACCACCCACGGTGTCTTCAACGCCGCAGCACTCCTGATTGACTACACCGGCCGCGAAGTGTACACCGATGACGGCGAAATCTTCACCCGTCCATTGCTTGCCGATGGCACCGAGTACACCCGTTACAACTCAACAGGCCTTTTCCTTAATAACTTCATTCGCTTCACCAATTCAATTTTGCGTCACTCCGACCCATGCAAATATGTCGACGGCATTCCTGCGCTTTCCGAACCAAGCATGACCGGTGGCGAACGCCTCTGGTACTCAGTCAACTACTGGACTGACAGTGAAGATAACAAAGCCCAAGATCCAGATCGTTTCCGTCTCCCAGAAATGCGCTTTTTCAACGGCATGCTGCAAATGTATGAATCACTCAACATTTCCGGCTTCCGTCAAACAGTCAAAGACGTATACCTTGGAACAGAAATCCAAACGCCACTTGCACAAAGCAACACATCCTATTTCCAATTCTTCGATCATGGCGATCCATTGGATACAACATTGACAGGCTTTGGCCGCATCTTCCAATACGGCAGTGCGCTCAACCTTATGTATGACGGCAGCAACAACTACGTCACTGAAAGCGCCATGCTGAACGTGTTCAAGCACAGCGCTCCAGTTGCAGAAAATCCACTGACAGCATCATCAACCGTCAAATTGTCATTGCTCAATGGCGATCAATTCGATCCTGACACACAAGCCAAGATCGATACCTTCTCCAACATGCAAGACAAATTGCACTTCATTTCAACACAACGCGCCCACCATCTGATCATGTTCTCAGTTCCTCCAACACTTGAATTTGTACAACCAGGCAACAGAGAACCTGTTTGCAACATGGCCATTGGCTGGTCAAATAACACGCTGCTCCCAGTCTCACCATTGTCCGCCGCAGGCACCAATGCCCCAGCTGGTAACGCTGCAGCATTCCCACACTGCTATCCATATGCCGAAGAACCAGTCAGCACCGGTGGCGAATATGTTTCAAGCCCATTTGTCATTGATGCCCTGCTGACGCCTGCTGCAACCGTTTCAATCGACGGCAGCATCATCTGCTTCGGTTCATTTGACAGCGCCGGCCATAGCATCCCTGTTCCACTGTCAACCGACAACAACAGCGGCGCTGTGTACGTCAAACACGGTGGCAAAATCACCATCACAACTCCTGTAACACCAGACCTGCCACTCGGCGCTCATCCAGAACGCTTCTACATTCCATACCAAGCAGTGTTCTCCACCATGATCGGCCAACGTATGTGGAATGACTACAACTATGACGGCAACACACGCCTCTGCTGGTTGACCGGTATTGTTGATCTTCCACACGATCAAGTCACCTTCGACAACAAGACCTTCGGCTTTGGTGTTCAACCTTACAACATCAACGCTGAAATGTTCCGCGCACGCCGCTTCAGTCTCGACAATCCACTTGGCGTACCTGTTTACGGCTCACAAGGCTATGTCCGCATGAGCTTTGAAAACGAAACACGCAATCCACGTCGCGATCGTTCAGGCGCTGAAGAAGTAACACTCGGCACATTCTACATGGACTACGATGTCACCGCTTCCTTCCCAGGAACCGCTGGCGACTATTTGCCAAAATCAGTTGACATCAGAACACTCAAAGGTCCTAGCGCAGCATTGACCCGCGCAACCGAGAGCATCAACACCCCATGCCAACGTCCAACCGACTTGCTCTACATCGGCCCAGGTGATGACATTGTTCAAATGAGAGTCACCGGCGCAACAATGTCCGATGTCTTTGCACTCGATATTTCAGGCGACGGCTTGCGTCCAGTTCCTGCTCGCGTTCGTGAGTTCACCTCATTGAAGTCAACCAGAGATCAACTTGCTGATCACTTTATCAGCGACGGCGCCCACGCAGTTCTGTTCTGCGAATACGGCGGACGCGTTGGTCTTGGCAGCAGAAAGTGGAACGACCACTCAGTCAATGCATGGAACTTGCTCGGCAAAGATTATGTCTCCCTCTGCCCACTGGGCGATGGCGTCATCGATCTGAACGACCACGTCTTGGTAACAGACCGCCTTGCATTCATTGCATCAGACATGTTTGGCAACAGCCCAGATCAAACAACCCACCGCTTGACCTTCAATGCTGAAATGCCATACGAAATCCGTGTTCCAGCTGGCGGTGAACTTGACCTCAGCGCCTTTGGCAGAATTACACAAACAGGTAACAAACAAGAAATTGCCTTCACCGGTAAAGTCAAACTGATCATCGAAGAAGGTGCAACGCTCCGTCTTCCAGATCTGCCAACTGAAAACAACAGCTTCACCTTGTTCTTCGGCGACGAAGCACAATTGGTCTTTGAAGGCGCCAAAGAAGCAGCAATCTTTGTTCCATACACCGATGCCAAGAACAACATCTATGGCAGAGATGGCGGCGAGCTCAACTCCGCACCTGCTTCCAACTCACGCATCAGAATTTTGGGTAAAGGTAACATCACGTTTGACAAGTATGCTCAAATGATTGTCAACGGTAACACGTTTGTCGGTGTTGAAACTGACAGCTTGACCCAAAACACTGATTTGACCATCAACTTGCTGGGTCAATCATTGTTCACCATTGGTACTGAAACAGTAGCTGGCGGCGCATTCCAAGTTGGTAATGCAGACAGCACATATTCTGAAACATCAGAAATCAACTTCAAGCTGTACCTCAATGGTCCTCAAGCAACCTTCCATCTCGATCGTCAAGGCTTCTTCGGCTTAGGCGCCGGTGTAATCAACAAATACGGCAATCCAAATGGTAAGTCATCAACATCGGGAAATCCAGTATTGGTCGATGGCTTAGCTGATTCTGCAACAATAATAGTTGAGGGCGAAACAATTGTAGCTCCTAAGTTTAGCCCAGACATTGATCCATGGAATGGTGAATGGCAAGTACAACGCCTCTATTGTGCGAGAGATATAACCATTGAAATTCAACGAGGCATCATTGATCACTACAACATCTTTGATGGTTCCGATCTTCAAGCATCCTTGATGGCTATTGGTCCAGTAACACACCAATACACTTGGAAACAAAGTGATCCTGCAACGGCAACAGTGCGCGGTGGTGGCAACGTCTTGTATGTTCCATCAAACATAACCATTGGTGGAATTGAGCATGACGTCTCAACAGCATTGCACCCAATCTTTGTTAATATTTGGGATTATGCAACAGGACCTGTCTATGCCGGCACTGAGACAGACTACAATGGTGAACGTTATTCGATACTAGCATCGGGTCCACTATTGCTAGATCGCGCAACAGCCGAAACTCCTGGTTATCAACGAACAGGTAGAACATTTAGCTTCACAGGCACTACACGCAACTTGGAGTTCTTCAATCTCTTGGCTTTCAATCCTCGTATTGACCAAACAAGTCCTAAGGTTGATTTTGCCACAACCCAATTTGTAACCTATGTGGGTTATACCAACGGACTTCCTGATCTTGCAACGCTTGATGAAAATGATCCACGAAGAAATACTGTCTATCTAAACATTGTCTCTGGAGATACAGCACCAGGCGCTCAAATATTCCGTATAGCATCACCTATGATTGCTAGCGGTAATGAAGCCATAGCACTTGATAAGGGTTCTTTATCAGTGAACGCCAGCGGCAATTATTTCGTACAACCATAAACAAGTAATCGAGAGGAGGGATGTCCCCTCCTCTCAACCAAGTTAGGGTAAAAAGTGAGGAAGATATGATGAAAAAGAGCACGATAAAAATAGCCCTGTTAGGGGCATTGGTAACGAGCTCTGCATTCGCAACCGAATGGCGTACACCATGGGTTGACGGACAGGGCCCTTTGCGTTACACCTTTGAAAAACTCAAAAAAGATAAATATAACTTAAATTTCTGGTCCACCGGCCACGTCAAAGAAGCACACAAGGCATACATCAAGCACGGAACCAAGAGCAAACAGCTAACCAACCTGATCTTCAACAAATCTGATTTTACGCTCAATGAAATTTATCCAGATTCAACAGTACCATTTAACGTTGAAAACTATAGCCCATTTCTTAAGCTGCTCGCCCTAAACCCACGCGCTAGCTACATGGAATACGGCATGGCCTTCGGCGGTCGCTGGGAATATCCAATTTGGAAAGACAAAGGTCGCATTGGTCTGCGCGCAACCGTCCCATTCCGACGAGTTGAAATCGAACGTGACGACATTACTGACAAAAATTCTGATCCACTGAAGGATTTTGTAGCATCCAAGGTTATCAGGATCGATAGAAACAACCCACGCACTGGCATTTATGCTGATATCAACGCCGGACCGATCCCAGCAGGATCGCTTGCTTTGCAGATTAACACTGATGTGCATGCGCTTACAGCACGTGTACCGGCAGGATCCGCCGCAGAAATGGTTCAAGCTGCTGTTGTCAAAGGTGGTGGCGCGGTGACTGACGCCCAGGCTGCTGCTTTAATTGCGCAGCAAGCTGGTGCCCCTTCGGCTCTTGCCGCTGCTAATGCTGTCATGGGCGCCAAGGCTCCAAAAGCTGCTTTGGTAAATATTCCATATGCTGCTGCTGGTGTTGCTAACGCAATAGGCGTCTATGGCAATGATGACGCTGCCCGAGCACTTGCACGTACCACCGCACTTGCTGATGATGCTATAGATGCACCAATCGGTGAAGTGATCGCCGCTCCATTACCACAGAATGCTGGCGCTCGTAATGAAGGAGCGATTGATAACTTGTATGGCCAGGCGGTTGATGCTGGTAGCATACCTGTTATCAATGCAATCAACAAAGTAGCCGGACGTGGTGATAAGGCAGCCCCTGATGCTCAAGCTGATGTTTTGGTGAGTGCGTATCGCTTGGATTACGTTCAAAGCTTAGTTGATTCACAGCATAGATCAGCGATTCAACCTACAAATACCCATTTTAGAGTTTTTGACAAGGATATAGTTAAGACCGCAGCAGAAAAGAACCTTGCGCATGTCGGCGTCGCCTATGGCCCAACTCCTGGCGATGTTGTAGCCGGATTTGTTGCTTGGCAAATTGCACCTGTCACCGATGCTGCAGTACAACACATTGCTCCAGGTCAGGATCCTGCCGCTGGTCCTATCGTCAACGTGGGCGCAGCATTGAACGGAGCGGTAACGGCTGCCAATGTTGGTTATTTTAATTCTCTCGAAGACTATTCCACACTTAACTTTGATACCGATGCAGTCAGAGGACGAACCAAGAATTTGTGGATGACCTTCAGAAGAGCTGCTGATGCAACAGATTCTGATAAATTCGCACAAACACCAACCGGCGACCCTGGCGATGGTGGCTCCATTGCGCGTAACATTGAATACCTGAGCGGCTTGTATACCGAACATCCATTGGTTTTCATGTCTCGCAAAGGTTATGAACTCGAAACCCAAATCCGCGCTGGTATGGGCGACATCGATGTTGACCTGTTCTACGAACATACCTTCAACAAAGATTGGATGGGCGAGTTGTGTGTTGGCGTACGTCTTCCTACCGGCGGCGACCAAGACAAGTATGGCAACCCATACAAAGCATTGCTGGGTAACGGCGAGCACTGGGAAGTTAAGCTCGGTGGTTTGTTAGCGTATCAGCCACTCACCTGGATGAACGTCAAAGTTGACGCCTCCTACTCGTTTGTCATCGAAGGCACCGAACACCGCATGGCAGCATTCCAAGGCGCCCAAATCAAAAATATGGGTCCTCGTGCTGATGCTGATGTTGATTGGGGTTATTTGGTTGGTCACGTTGATTTCAACTTCTTCCATCCAAAGACCAGCGATCTGCGCGCGACCTTTGGTTATGAGATTTACTACAAGACCGAAGATCATTTGACCTACAAAGCAAGCCAAATGGAATCCTGGCTCGGCAAACAATATAATAATGCCAATCAGCTAGTTGCAAATCCAAAACCACTCAGCAACTCCCTGGCACGCAAGAACACCGAATCGATCGCACACAAGGTGCGCTTCGAAACGTCAGCGCAGCTCATGAAATACTTTGAGCTCTTTGTTGGCGGCAGCACAACGTTTGCTGGTCAACACGTCATGCAAGATCGCGATCTGCATTTAGGATTTAACACAAGATTCTAGCGTGATTTGATTAACAACAAGTGATTTAAAAAGGGGCGGGGGCCGTTGACCCCCGCCCCTTAACTATTTTGAGCCATATGGTCATTCCCTTGGAAAAGGGAATCCAGATATTTTTTCTTGTTTGCTGCGTCGCAGCTATTTTTCATAGCCAATATTTTTTTCTAAATGTCGGGGTAGCCGTTTGGCCACCCCGACATTTAGAAAACCAGGGCTAACGCCCTTGGATCCCTTTGACTCAAACAGGAAGGCGCCTGCGCTTTAACTCGGTGATTTGGCTGACAAAATACTACTTACGCTTCGCAATGTGCACTTCGTGCAACATCGCTCGCTTAGAAAATTTGCATACGTAGCTCGTCAATTAAGCCATGCAACACTGCACGTAGTGCATGTTGTCGTGGCGAATTAATACTTTGTCAGCCATTGTGGCGCGTTTTGCGCCAGGGGCGCAACCCGTCCAAGCCACAGGGTTCCAAGGGCGTCAGCCCTGGTTCGGGGATTGTTAAGGGTGCGCGAACAAAGCGCCCTTAACGCTGGGTACGGGATGGCAAATCCCGTAATAGAAATCATTCCCAAACATTTAGAAAAAAAATATTGTTATGAAGAAGTGCTTCGACGTAGCAATAGAAAAAAAACGCAAGAACTCTTTGTATTTACCACTATAGTTGCCTGCTACATTAAAATATACTACCCTACATAATAGTAATTAATGGCATCAACATTAAAAACTTTGATTTATCATGACACAATGGATTTTAGAATATTGGGCTGAGAATGCGTCATCTAAGCGTTCTGTTGAGCAGTGGCTCCTTGCGCTAACACGCGAGCAATTCAGGGCAGTTTCCAAAGAGTTAAAATTATTGGAGGCTTGTGGCAATCAACTGCGGCTTCCTCACAGCAAGGCTTTGGGCAATGGGCTGTTTGAACTGCGTGAGCAGCGCTATGGTTACAGAATTTATTATGGATTTTATTTAAATAGAATCATTATATTGCTTCATGCTGGTGATAAAGGCACACAAGAAAAAGATATAAAAATCGCACGAATTCGGTTGGCAAAAATTTCTGAAAAATAAGGAGATGCTTATGGTTTCAAAAAAGAACGTAAAAAAAGTAAAAACAATCAAAACCAAAAGTTTTGATGTTCTCATGAAAAAACGCCTTACAAAAGCAGAAATTGTGGATATTGAAAAACAAGTAGCGCTTGAGCTGCGAGCGCTGAGAGCATTACAAAACGATATTAAGCATGCCATGAATGATTACATGGAAGAAAAAAATATTGGTTTTAATGAGCTTGTTAAACGATTAGGTGTTAGTCCAACACATATTGCAAAAATCAAAAAAAGCGATGCCAATCTTACCCTTGCCAGCATTGCACGCCTTTTTGCGGCACTCGGCAAAGAACCGCATCTCATTTGCAAGCACAAATGAGGCTAGGCTGATAAACATGGCCAAAGTCAAGACATCGCACGGGCGAAAAAAATCTGTAAAAACTACACCGATAATGAAGATTAAAAAGAACGCAAGCGTTACTGCCTACAGTCCGACACAAGAATTGTTGGATGAAAATCTCATACGCAATGCAATTTGGGAATGTCTCAAAAATAACGATGCTAAAGGCGTTATGAAAATATTAGATGCCTATCTTGAGGCAGTGAACAAAGAAGCTCTGTGCCAGGAAATTTCATTAGCGCGCTCAACCTTTTACCACAGCCTGAGAGAGAAAAATCCAACGCTTAAAACGCTGGCAAAATTGATCAGTGCGGCACATATAGGGATGCACTAAAGTTGGAGGCGGTGCAGTGTCATATAGCTCGATCAGAAAAGTTCACATGCGAGCACCAATTGCTCGCTGCAAGCAATGTTGCCCAATAACAAAGTAAAAAACCATGCTTTTTCTACTGAAGCTTGCATTCTTCGCTTTTATCTTGATAATCTACAGATTATAATTTTTATTATAATCCATAACGTAAAGGTTATCGATATGAAGCAAAACATACAAAGAACCATGCGCCGGCAGGTGCAAGAAGATCTCGGTAAAATTAGCAAAGTTCCGCATATTCTCACCCCAAAGGTTGGATGGATTCAAACAATCCGTCTGGCTTTGGGAATGTCGAGTGGTAGTTTGGCGCGTCGACTTGGTTGCTCGCAGCCCAATGTCATCACACTTGAAAAGCGCGAAAAAGCAGGGACAATTTCCATTGAAAAATTACGGCAGGCAGCCGAAGCAATGGATTGCCAATTGGTTTATTTCATTGTCCCCAAAAAATCTATTGATCAGCTTCGCGAGGAACGTGCAAGAGCGGTTGCAAAAAAGCGCATACGCATGATTAATCATTCCATGAAGCTGGAACATCAGGGACTAACAACTCGTCAGATCAAACAACAGGTTAATGATGTAACGCAGGAATTATTGCAAACAGATTCCAAAAAATTATGGCGTGACGATGATATTTAAATTTCCGGACGGTGCGACACCACTCGAACCTGAAGAGTTGTGCGAACTAATTCCAAAACACATTACCACTCAAGAACAATTAAATTTCTGGGAACAGCAAAATATTCTTGTTGCAGAACAATGGGCCCTGAAGCAAAAACATATTTTATCGGTTGATTTTATACAAAAACTTCACCGAAAAATGTTTAATAACACATGGCGATGGGCTGGTTGCTTCAGGCGTTCTGGAAAGAATATTGGCATCGATTGGCATGCGATTCCTATTCAGCTCAAAATACTTTGTGATGACGTTGATTACCAATTGCAACATACATCGTTTGCTGTGGACGAAATAGCAGTACGCTTTCATCACCGGCTTGTTTTTATCCATCCATTTCCAAACGGCAATGGTAGACATGCACGATTGATGGCAGACCTACTCATCATGCAGCAAAAGCAACCACGTTTTACCTGGGGCATGGGACAAAATCTTTCTCATGCGTCCCCAGTGCGCATGAACTATGTGCAGGCGCTACGTGCAGCAGACAAAGGTGATTTTTCTGAGCTTTTAACCTTTTCTCGCCGATGATTTCTATAACTTAAATATTATAGAAATCATCGAAACTTATAATTTTTGAGTTATGGGTTGAGCACAATGCTTGCTGGCCCTACTACGCTCAGGTAGCCCTGGGCACCGTAGCTATGCAAGCGTAGGTGACTTCGGAGGGCAGGCAAAAAAGAAACGATGCCCTATACCACTGTCGTCTTACAGGCGCCCTGCGCGCAAGCCGATTTCAATGCACGCACTTCATTTTCAGAAAGACCGGTGATTGATACGACAGTTGCAACGTCATGGAGTTGTAAAAGGCTTTTTGCAATTTGATGCGCCTTGGCCAGAGCCCCTTCTTCGCGTCCTTTCCTGACGCCTATTTCAATGCCTTTCTCGAGTCCCGTTTTTATGCCGGCACGCCTCGAATAACGCTCAGAATTAATGGCATCCATGTACTTCCGATACGCAAGTTGCTCTTCATATGACCAATTGTGTTGATTGAGAACATCAAGCGCCTTGAGAATAGCTGATTGTGATTTAAGAGAAGAGGGGATTGTTTTGAAGCGATCAGCCTTTTTGAGTAGGTACGTCCACTTGTCAGCAATGGTTGTCAAGTCGGATTCGGCTTTCTTGAATTTGGGTAATTCTAAGAAATGAAATTCCATGTGACGTAAAATATGCTGATTGGTTCGCGTATTCAAAATGTGGTGGTGGTTAAGATAATGAGGGCTTGAATCAATAAGGAAATTAACAACACCGACAAAGATAACCGGTCTGACCTTTTTGTAGTCCATCCCCTTCTTAAGCTGATTGGAAAGCGTCAGGGCGGTATAGTATTGACTTCTTTCGATAAAATTGTCTTTATCAATGACCTGCATTTCAACGATATATTGAACGCCGTTTTTGTCGGTGCAACGTACATCGACAACACTTAGCTTCTGTCCATCATTGTTGGGATGGTTGGCAGGATCAATGATGCTCAGCGATGAAATTTCATCATCCCCCGTACGTTCAAGAATTGCATTCAAAAAGTTAATCGTGATGTCAGTATGATTTTTGTCGCCAAAAAGCTTTTTAAAAGCGATGTCGTTTTTTGGATCTGAGTATGTCATTGTTAACCCTTTCGCACCCACCCTACTACGCTCTAACGAGCTACGAAGGGCAGGCCCTACTTCGTATCTCGTCTTTACTTGAAGCTTCGAAGGGTTCTACTTGCCATTCATCCAACGGGATTTTTGGCAAAGTAGAATGATTTTTTCATTTTGGGGGGTAGTGTAGCATAATATTTGTATTTTGCCCGCCAATCGTAATTTTGAGGACTTTCAGCGATGCACTTCAAATAACCCATAGTCCATTGAGGCTGGTTCCCCGTTTTCACGGGAACGACGTAAGAAGTCAGCGGAATCGAGTGTGATTTAATTATTTTCGATTTGGCTGAACAGCCAATGAAAACCCTGCAGCATGCAACAATGCGACAATATTAGTAAGTTTAGGGTTCCCTCTTTTTGAAAGAATGCGGTACAAATTTTCTCTGCTTACTTTTGTTTTACGGGCAAGTGCCGTCATTTCTTCGTTGCGTGCAGTGTAGACATTTTTTAGAGCAAGTAGAAAAATACGAGGGTCATCATCAAGAAGCGCCTCATTAAGGTAAGCGCTTGCTAATGCTGGATCCTGTAAATCATGAATCAACTTTTCTTGATAATCTCTAAATTTTCTTTTTTTCATTGTGCCTCCTTATAAATTAAGTGTAGCATAAAGGTCACATTCGTGCAATATCGCTTGCTTGAAAAATTGATGGTTCGAAGTTGTAAATTTCTGATCGAGGGATCTGCAACGTCAGATAGCTCGATACAACCGGCTGTATCGGGATGAACGGAGAATCACCGCCCGTCCCGTCGTAGCTACCCAAGCGTAGACGGAAGTTAAAGCGCAGGCGTTTTCTTATTTGAGGTGAAGGAAATCAAAAAATCAAAGTTTCTATATATCTAAGATATGCAAGCCCCGCAGCACGGCGCATGCTTTGTAGATCAATTTTACTTTGCTCAAACGTTCGTTTCATTGACTCTTTATCAGGATATTTTTTTAGCAACTCAAAAATTTCATTTTCTAGCACAGGAATATTCTGTTTAATTATTGAGAACACGGTCTTGGCATTTATGTTGAAATATACATGGGCAACAACATTTCTAAAATCGACAACATCTCGCCATGATGTATTAATCAAAGCTATCAGTGACGTATCATCAAGGACGTGCTTCATTGCTTCACCAATAATTTCTAATTCTCGCGTAATTACAATCCAGGCTTGTTCATCAAATAAGAGATCTTCAGCCGTCTTGATTGCGGGGCTTAGCCGTTTAATGATTTCAATGGCAATGAGCATGTCAACGATAAAAAAGCCAGCTTCTCGCTTAGGCATACATAAGCTCCTTTTCAATCTCATTTCTAATAAATGCTCGCATGCCTTCAAAGTAACTTATATCCACTGTTTTTTTAAAGTGATCCTCTAGAAAGTGCTTAAGCGCACAAAGATTGTTGAAAGAAAAATCATTTGTTTCAATGGCCAGGTCAATGTCACTTTGTTCGGTTTGTTCGTCACGTGCATACGAACCAAAAAGTGCGATCTTTATTACGCCAAATTTTTCAAAAAGATGTGGCTTATTCTCACGGATGAAGGACAAGATTATTTCTTTGGTTAACGGATGCTCGACAACATTATCCATACATGAATACCTTTCTTCGGAAAAAAGCCCATACAGTCACACTGTTTTCACTCTATGTACAGTGTATAGATAAGGGACTCAGCCAGTCAATTTGTCATCCGGAGCATAACATTTGCTAGTCAAAACATTCTGCAAGATCACGATTTGCATTACGGAAATTGGTTGAATGACTGGAATCTCCCACCAACAAAACAAACAGATCTATGCATCCAAGTGCGTTAACGAACTTTTCCAAAAAACCATTAACATCACCGCAATTAAAGCAATTGCCCCAGCACCGGCAAAAATAAGCGGATGCCCCATCACTTCCCACAACAATCCAGCACCAATGCCACTGACAAAAATGGCGACACCGGTCACCGATTCAAAGGTCCCTAGTACCGTTGCCTTAACATTTTCTGCGCCCAAGTCTGCCGCAAACGCCTTGTGCGTCACTTGAATGATAGCCAAAGAAATGCCGTACAAAACAAAACAGCCAATAAGCATGGGCAAACTCGTTGCAAATGCAAAGCCAAACAATGTGCCGGAAAAGCACAGGTAACCAATGATAATCATCGTCCAGCGGCCAATAGCATCGGATAGAATGCCAAACGGAATGGCGCCCATTGTGTAAAAAATATTAAACAAAACATAGAGCAACATTGAGGTTCGCAGCGGCGCGCTTCCACCCAATACAGCCTGAGCATGCACCAAAAAAAACATGTAACTCACGCGAGCCAGTGAAAAAAAGGCTGCAATACAGGTGAACCTGATAAATGCCGGTGAAAAGGTCTTTTGCCCATCAGACGCCACTATTTCGGGCTCATGATGCTGCCCATTCGGCGCTTCGGTTACCTTGGCAAGCGGCAGGACAGAAATTAACGATAGCGTAGCGGCAATTGCGATGATGCCGAAGGTGCCATAGTTCCACTGCCACACCAAGTAAAAAACAAGCAGCGAGCCTGCAATGGCGCCCAAGGTATCAAAGGTACGGTGGATGCCAAAGCCTCTGCCAATGTTGTGCGGCATGGTTTGGGTAATGAGGGCGTCGCGCGGTGCGGTGCGGATGGCTTTGCCCAAGCGCTCTAGGCCAACAAGAATGAAAATCAGTTGCCAGGAACGGGCAACAAGCAGAGCAAGCTTAAACAGAGAAGACGTCAGGTAACCGGCGTAAATAAAGGTTTTACGTTCGCCTTTTTTATCAGAAAGTTTGCCGAAGATTGCTTTGAGCACTTCGGCCGCGCTGTCGCGCAGCCCGCCGATAAGACCAAGCGCCAGTCCCGTCCCACCAACGTTGGTGATGATGAGCGGTAAAATTGGCAAAATCATTTCACTGCTCAGATCGTTAAGAAAACTCGACAAGCCAAGCCACATAACATTGGCCAGGCCATTTTTTTGTTGGTTATTGTTTGGTTGCTCCATGACAAATCTCCTTATTTCCCTTTAAATGGTTGGAGGTTAGTTATGGGTTGGAGCCTAGCATATTGCTGTAAAATGATGCTACTGAATACAAGAAGAGAGGGAAGGCTTGCTCGCCTTCCCTCTGATAAAAAACTAAAAATATAGTGGTGTTTGGGAAAACTTGTTTAGGCTTGTAGTGGAAATTTTTTTGCCATAAATTGTTCAATTTGCACTTTAGCTGCTTCCAATTCAGCCTTTATTTGTGCTAGGTGCGTTTTCCAGTCATCTTCTTGTGGCTGTGATTCTGGTACTACGGCATCGACAGGAGCAACCTGATGCTGGACAGCCGCTTCAGTTGATTCAACGCTAACTGGTGTTCGATGAGCTTCAACGTACTCCGTTGTCAGTGTTGCAAAAAGGGTAGTAGTTCTAATCCATTGTCTGGAAAGCTTTGGATGAATCGTATGATAAATTGGTGAAAGTGTTTCACTCATCGGTTGTATGATTCCAACTATGATACCAACGTAATCTGTTTCGCTTTGTCCATGAACAGGAGTCGTTTGGCACTCCGTCACCAATGAGACTAAAGCTTTGGTTACTTTTTCTAGAATCGAGAGATAAAGTTGCGCATGAAGCTCTTGCGTAAAATCAAGTTGACCATTGCTTACGTATTCACTACAAACGCTAAAAGCGTGACATAACAATTGAAATTTGGTTGTAATTTCTGGTTGTTCGTCAATGGCAGCAAGCCCTTGTTGAAGTTCCATCATAATCTCTTGTTGAGTAGGTTCTTGTTTCATCGCGGAGCTATCGCTGACCGAACAAACCAAGGTCAACAGGCCTGTTAGCACTAAGCCTCGTATCATTTTCATATTTTTCATACAAACTCCTTAAAAAGTACTTAATTACTTAAAACTGCAGTAAACCGACAGTTGACACAATACCTGATCAGTTTAACGCTTTTGTTTATATTTTCAAATTGCAATTAAAATTTAATTAATTGAGCATACTTTACTAGGCTCCGGTGCCTCTTTACGTCGTCCCCGCGAAAGCGACCCAGGGCTGGATTTCCCCCAATTTTCATTAATTTGGGTAAAATCTAACAACCAATGGTATAATTTCTACCATTCCATGATAGTTTTTACCCAGAAAGGACATTGATGTTTAAGCGATTTATTGAGCCGGTCATCCAGCAGGCGCTCGGTTTTATGCCTATTGTTCTGCTTCGCGGTGCGCGGCAGACCGGCAAAACAACGCTAGCAAAGGCATTGTGTGCTGAAAACAAAGAGTATACCTATTTAACCTTTGACCACTTACCAACGCTTGCTGCGGCCAAAAATGATCCGGTAGGTTTTATTGCTCAGATCAAAAAACCGGTGGTCCTTGATGAAATTCAACGCGTTCCAGAGCTCTTTTTACCCATCAAGGCTGATGTCGATGAACATCGGTGTGCTGGTCGCTATTTATTGGCCGGTTCCGCTGACCCGCTGTTGATTCCAAAACTGGGTGATTCATTGGCTGGGCGTATGCGTTTGTTGACATTGTGGCCACTTTCACAGGGTGAACTGATTGATAACAAAGAAACCTTTATCGATCGCGTTTTTAATCGTGAAGCAATGCCGATAGGCACATCGATTGACTGTTCAAAGACTGACATCTTCAACAGGGTCGTGAAAGGCGGATATCCAGCACCAATTGGAATGGCTTTAGAGCAGCAGCGACGTGAATGGTTTAACGATTATATGGCGCTGGTCTTGCAAAAAGATATTACCGATTTGGCAAAGATTGAAAATATCAATGTAATTCCTAACTTGCTCATGCTTTTGGCTTCCAGGTCTGGCGGATTGTTGAATAACGAAGAATTGGCACGCACCACCAAGCTTTCATCGATGACACTGCGCCGCTACATTGATCTGTTGCGCACACTTTTTTTAATTCATTTGGTTCCTGCGTGGAGTGACAATTTGGTCAAGCGATTGGTTAAGTCGCCAAAAATTTATTTGTCCGACACGGCCCTTCAACTTTATGCGCTGAACATTGACCAGGCTCGGCTTGCCAGCGAGCCCTATGTTGCTGGAAGCGTAATCGAAAACTTTGTTGTTCTTGAGCTATTCAAACAACTTTCATGGACTGAGAAAAGCATTCAACTGTTTCACTATCGCGATTATAAACAAGAAGAGGTTGATGTGATTCTTGAGGGGCCTGGCGGCGATATTGTTGCCATTGAAATCAAAAGCAACCAAACAGTTTCTGCCGATGATTTTAAGCATCTCAAATCATTGAAGCAGGAAATTGGGGGTAAGTTCATTCACGGCTTTGTTCTGTACACCGGGGCAACGTACTTGCCGTTTAGCCAGGACATGACCGCTGCACCCATTGCCGCAGTGTGGTCCTAATGAAAATTTGTTCTACGTAGTCTTGACGTAGTAGAAAGCCCGCGGCACGGTTGCCGGGGGCTAAGATTAATTAGAACTATTATAAGCAAGGGATGTAGAAAATACTGATCATTAAACTAACTCGCTGTAAAGACGCCTGCCCCAACAAAACTATCATTAAAAAAATCACGCAAAGCAGTTCGACTCTGTTTTTTTAAATCAACGAGGTAACTATATTTAAGATCTACGGCGTTAAAACAAGTATGCTCTTCTTGAACAACGTCAGGTCTTTTGGTTGCAAAACTTTTTATATCGATCCTTAGCTCATCTTTCAAAACGGTAGCGCCTGAAAACGTTTTAACAAAATTCCTTAAAAACTCTTGATCTTCTTTGTGTTCTTCAACGACATCTTTTATGGCCGTTTTTACCGCCTGCACAATATTTTCAGTATCTGATATGCCATCTCTTAACTCAACATTTATCTTAGTCTTCAATAATTCAGGATCGATTTCCGCTTTTCCTATCCAAAATAAAAGATCATACGGTGTTAAAGCCTTAGTGATCTCTGCTACTAATTTACAAATATAGTTCTGAGTCGCAGTTAAATCTGTTAAAATATTGTCTTTGTTTGGTAGCTGTATGCCGTCAGTCATATCAAAATAGAAACGAAATCCATCGCGGATATGTTTAGCGGCTTTTAGTTCATTACCATCGTTTTTCAAGTCTTTAATTTTCTCAGTCACATACGCCTGGTTCTTATCAAAATTTTGTAAATATACAGAGTACTTCGTTCGATCATAGGGCTTCTGCGGGTCGCCCAGAGCTTCAACTGGTTCATAGTTTAATGAAATCAGAATAGTGTAAATATTTGAATTTTCGCCTAAATCATAATAATAATCAATCAATGCTGCATAATCTTCGTAATAATTGCTATTCAAGTCAAAAGCGCCACCTACTAATTGTTTGAAAAACTGAGGCCCAAATGGACAGGCAAAAGGTTCCTGCTGTACTAAGGCAATAAGCATTAGTTGACCAAGACTGACAAGAAGCCTGTCATTCACGTATTGATTTGCATCACTCGCGTCAGGCATAGCAGGCAACCATCTTTTACATGACGAAGAATTATTGTTTCTAAATATTGTTCCGTGTCGGATGGTTCTTGATGAACGCTGATCCATAACATTATGTTCTATAAAAAAATTATTAAAATATTCAGTAAAAAAAGTACGTCGAGGACCGCCCGCATCAATAGCAACCGTATCACGAAATTTCAAAGTTGGTACTTGAGGCAAAGATAAAGTTCCTGATTCAAAAGCACTATTTGCTATCTCAGAGATAATTTCAGGCAACTTTTTTCCATCTATTGGTTCAGTTGCAATGCGCTCAAGGTTTTTTAATTGGGAAGTATTAATTGATATTCTAAGTGGTGCATCGGCAATATTTTGATAAGCCTCTTTATAAGCAAGCATAGCAAGCCGTATCTTGTTTTGTGCGATTGCCTCCAAGCTTTTTTTACGCTGCTTAAGCAATTCGACAAATTTTTTATTTTCATTTTCCATTACCCTTTGCTGGTGTACTTTTTTTGCTTGCTCAGATGGTTGATCTAACCGTAAAATACGATCATTTTCCCGGAAAAATAAGTTTGCAAAATAGTCAATTTCTGAGACAAGAACTTTATTCATTTGTTCAATCAATGGTTGAGACTTCTCTGTTATTTTTTTTATCCATTCTAAATAATATAATAACTTTAGGGCTTTTGATTGATTAGCGTTAAGCACTGTTGTTGGGGGTATAGTAAATTTAGCAGCAACTATGTCCTGCGATAAAGTGTAAATTGAGAAATTTTCCGTTGGAGGAAAACCATCAATCCCACCTGTGCTACATCCTAAAGCCATTGCGTTTACTGCGTCAACATATGGCTGAATATTACGAACCGCAGCATCTACCAACTGGGTTATTGCCTGGCATCCTGTAGAATCTTCAAATGATGGGGGGTCTTCTGGGTGAAAGTCCAAAACACCGCCTGTGCCACTGCCCCCAGCCGGTGCGCCGCCAGCACCTAAACCTTGTGGGCGTGGTAGGGGCTGTGGTTGTTTTCCAGTTAAAGCGTCTGCAGCGCGCTGACGAGCCGCAGCCGCTGCTTGTTCAGCGCGTTGGTGAGCGACAGCAGCCGTTTGCTGACGCTGTCGAACAATGTTCTCTTGTGCGGTTACTGCGTGTTGTGCAGTTGCCAGTGTCCTTCGTGCTTCAGTTACAGCAGGTGGTTCTGATGGTTGGGTGCTTGGGGTGGCTAAGAAGGTTCTGATCAGGGCTTCAGCAAGGGCAGGGAGACCGGAGCATGCGGTGCGAATAGCGCTAGCATTTCGGCGTTGGAGATGGTTAATGACCAAATTCTCATCCCCTCCTTTATTATTAACCCAGTCTAAGTATTGCCCCTCTGTAATCCCATGACTTTTTGCCCATGCTTCTAGTTGATCGGGATTTGTTGGCATTCCTCCTGCTGGCCGCGATGCTTGTCGTTGCGCTTCGGCCAGCGCATCCTGCAGCTGTCGCTCCGCTACTCTGAGCTGTTCTCGTCGACGTGTCAGTTCTGCTTCGGCCGTAGTCACTGCCGCATCTTCTGGTAACTGTTGTCTACCAGAGGCAGCCGGCGCAGGCCCTGACTGTGGATGTGGATTAGCATCGCCACATGCATCGCATGCCGCCTTATCAAGGGCATTATGTAAAGTACAAGTAGGGCATGCCCAGAAAGTAGGCGCGGCGCCTTGTAAATCCCTTTGTGCCTGTTCTATGGCCGCACGTTGTGCAGCTGCAATTGTCAGATCGCTGTCTATCACGTTTTGATCTTGATCAATTGCTCGGACAGGGGCGCTACGATCCTTGCCGACGCAATAGAGTGCGGATACACGATATCCACTTCCGTCTCTGAAAACAAACTGATTCTTAATAACGTCAACGGCTCGTTGTGCTCCTTCTGCTTGCCGCATGTATCTATTATGTTCTTCGAAAACATAACTATTTAGGGGGTGTAGTGCCTGTTGTCGGCTACGCTCTGCTGGAGTTGCTAGTCCTAATGCTGTTATTGCTGCATTTTGTTCGGCTATTATTGCAGCAATGTTATTTAGCTCTGCTTGCGACAGAGGCTGAGGCTGTCCGTCAAGTTTTTTAGGTTTGCCACCGTCATTAAATGAATAGGCTTCACCATTATAACAAGCAACAATGGTCCAGTGGCCGCTGTTTGCATCACCCACCTGGCATACGCCTGACCAATCATAATTGTTTTGAAAGTCCGCTCTATGAATGTCAACGGTACTTGCAGTCATTATAGCGGGCAAATCGCCGCATTTGCTTCTCAAGTATGTAATAAATCCTTCACCAAAACGCTCATCTCCTAGGTCTACCCCTAGGAGATTACCAAGAAACGCAACGGCATCCTGTTCTGTTATAGCGCCACCTCCAAAATATTTTGCCTGAATCGTAGCGGCAAAGTTCTCAAATTTCTGTTGAAACGTTGCTTGGGCTTCATTATTTCTGAACGATTGAGCAAGGGTTATGAATGTTCGTATTCTCTTGCCTGGATCATTGGCATCATTAAATGTTGGTTCTTGCTTAATCAATTCATCAATGAAGCTGGTTAAAGCAAACAGCGCCTGTACCGATGAAATCAACCAACACTTGGATCCGGTATTGGTAATAGCACGTAATTTTAATGGTGTTTGCAGTTGGGCAAGTGGAGCTGGCGCTCTCCTGCCAGCTGCTGGCGGCGGCGCCGCAGGTAAAAGTGCCGCCTTGAGTGCCTGCCACGTTGGATGTTGTCTGTCATCAAACCATTCCGGATGCGTTGTTTCAATGTTCTGCCAGGTTGCTGCATCAGTGATAGCAATACCTGCATCTTTCAAGTCACGGAGCATTAAACAGAGCCTTGTTGAAAAGAACTCCTGCGATTGTAGGTAATCAAAACATGGCCCTGCGCTGCTCAATGGTAAAAATGGTATTAATGTCATGATCAATAGGTTTTGTTGGTTAGTCCCCAAATGCCTAGTAGGAGCCGCGTTACCACAAAGCATCCAAACATACTCAAACATTGTTGTAAGTTGTGCGGGGTCTTGCGCTGGAGCATCAAAGAGGTCTGCGAATACTTCTTGGTTCGGAATGTTGTTCAGCGCAGTCGTAATATATTGTTTGAGCAATGGCAACGTAGCTGGTGGCGCAGGCGCTGCTATTGGAGCTACGCGAGCCGGCGGCGGCGCTGTGAATGGCAGGGGTGGTGTCAATAGCAGAGGTAGCTGGGTGGGAGCCGCACCAGTACCGGTGCCTGTTCCAGTACCAAGACCTGTTGGCGATAGCAAGAGTCCGCGAGCTCTTCGTTCTGCTGCTAACGCCGCAAGATCTGGTGCGCCTCCTGTTCCTGTTGCTGGTGCAGGCAATGGAGCAGGTGCTGCCAGAAGCGCTATTTTCGCAGTTAAATGTGCCGGATTATAAGTAGTGGTAATCCAATCATTAATCTTTGCTGTCAAGGCTCCAACGTCTGCAAACTTAGTTGGGCTGGTGTATTCAGGCCATGTAATTGCTGCTTCGATCAACGCTTGAAGTTGCATTCCAGACCATCCAACCAAGACCCGAAAGCCAGTAGCGATGGAATCCGGAGTCACATTGTTCGTACATTGTGATAGAATTTGAAATACAACTTCTTTTGCTACCGTAAACAGCAACTGGCTAGCATCGGCAAGTCTTGCAACCTTCCCCTGCAAAGTCCTAATGAAAGCAGCATCATTTGCCACAGGCGCAAGCCTTTTCGACAATGACATCATGCGGTTGAACGGTTCTTTTATGGTGGCATCGGCTCTAATAGTTTTTACTTTTTCATAACTAAGGCCACATGCATTAAAAACATCTGCTAGATCGCGAAGATTAGATCCAGGATTTTTATAAAATCTTTCCCACACAAAGAAGCGCACTTTTATGATGCCAAGCGGTGATTGAGGCTTAAATTCATGATCTTTAGCCTGCTTGCCTGATTTAAGAAGTTCTTCATCCCAAGCCGCGTCCGCAAGAATATCCCCAATATTAAAATTCCTAGGAAGTAGGTTTTTAAGCAATAGTAATAGATCGTCTATAGAACCCTCAGTTGGTATCCCAAGGATCTGCAGCGGATAATTGAGACGCCATAGGCGAAACACGCGAGCCTTTAATTTTGTATCGGGAGAAGATGCTGTATCAGTTTCTTGTTGACTGCGCCAAATATAGGGTAAGGCAGCACGCGCTGCCGCAGTGGTTGGCACAGCAATAAAGACTTGTATCGCTTGTACAACTGCTGCTGGGGTTAACGGCGGAGCAGCCGCACGGGCAGGAGAGGGGAACGTGGTCTGTAAATACACAAGCAAATCGCCACAAAAATTTGCATCGCGAACATTATTTTCGAGGGCTTCGATCAGTGCAATCATGGCGGTAATAATATTTTCGAACTGAGTTTGGGTTGGATTTTGATTTTGGTCGTCTAAGCCTAGTTGTTTAAGGATTCTAGGAATAAAGAATTGGGCAAAAAGTTGTGCAGCGTTTGTATTTTGTTGTAAAAAAACAAGAATGTTAGCGCGACTCATGAGCATTTCTAATTTCGAAGGCGGTTTGGCTTGGTCCGCAGGGCTCTTGTTGGCAAGAAGTGCTGAAAAGTTAGGATTAGCGCCTATTAATTGTAGAATACGCTCGCAGTCAGCTTCTGCTGCCGGCACCAATGACAGGACCAATGCTAATTTTGACTGTCCTTGGACATCGCCCAAATCAGAAACGCCTTTATCCTCGAACCATAGCGTTCTTACCTTGTCTACTAATTCATCATGTTTTGGCGTCGTTGAAACTGGCGGAGGAGGTGGTAATAATGGAGCGGGTAGGGGTGGTGGAGTACCTCCTCCTGTTCCTGTAGCTGCAGTAGTTGTGGTAGCCGCAGCTGTTGTTCGTGGAGGAAGAGGTGGTGCTGGCGTAGTGGCAGTCCATTCATAAAAAATAAGATATGCCGTTGCGTCTCCAAGCGCTCCTGTCTGTTCTATGGTAGTTAGATCAGCGGCAGAAACGGTGCTTATGCCACCATCATTGCACATATAAAATGTAGCGGGATCAGTAGCGCGACCAGAGGGGTTGTCTTTCTTAACCACAGCAAAATAATGCCCTCTAGCCATATCACCAGATTGAAACACTATCGAACGACATTTGAAATGAGCAATTTGCCTATTTTGCAAAGGAATTTCAAGGTCATTGATAATTGGAATAGCAACATTGGTAGTGTTTTTGACATACACCCCATGGCGAGCTTCATGGAAGCGCTTAAGTTGCACCCCAAGAATCTGCGGCGCCGAACGCATAATAATTTGTGTATAAATAGGGTGTTCTGTCACGTGGTAAACCGGATCTTCATCACAATGCGAACCTGCTATCATGCTTCGATCTTCTCTCAAATAATACGTAATAAAATCCAAAAGAGGTCTATTTTGATAGTCCGCTGGCATCTCTAGTAGTAAAAAAGCGTCATATAACTTCTTGGGGCGCGGTACCATGTTGTAAAAGCATGCTGCATCATCGCTCCTGGTAAGCTGCACAAAATTTGCAGTGTCTGCAGAAGCCTGCCGATAATTTCTTCTGGTTGTAGCAATTGCGTCAAAAAGAAAATTTGCACTGACAATTTGTGGCCCAAGCCTATCAATAACAGTAAAGAGTGGGTCTGCATAGCCCGCCAAGGCACTCAAATCTGGATTACCAGCCAATTGTGGATAAAGTTGATAACCAGTAGAATTGTTAATCCATTTGAGCAATGGGGTCAAAAATTCGGGCGCATCTTCTTCTTGCGTCCTAGGTACAAAACGGTCCCGCGGTCTGCCTAGATATGTATAGGGTCCAAAGGCGGCATTAACCTGTGGAAAAATTGTTTGTTCTAAAGTTGGCCTAGCCAATGCGAATTCGTTTTGAGTTATTTGTGCTTGGAGGGCTTGATCTATTGCTATTGCAGCACCCCCCTGTGGAGCATACTTAGTAAAAAATGGTTTAAAGTTAACCTGCAGCGTCGGCGTATTAAACAATGCTCGAACCCTTGCCAAACTCATGACTGCTTGCAACGTTGCGTTTGCATAACACGTAGCTCCAAGGTTTTCCAATGGTGGAGGCGCGTCATTGTCGCCACGTGGACGTTCAACCAGTACTCGAGCCGCCGCGGCGGCAGCTGTAGCTGCCTGTTGAGTTTGCTGCTGTTGCAATCGAGTTTGTAATCCGCCAAGTGCAGCTTGGGCTTCTTGTGCTGATCGTTGTGCGGCGTTTACTGAGTCTTGGGCGTTTCGTGCTGATTGTTGTGCTGCGGTTGCTGAAGCTTGTGCTGTGGCTGATTGTCCAGCTTCTCGGTTAGCATCTTGTAGTGCAGCCTGTGCTCTTTGTGATGCGGCAGTCGCTTCATCCCTGGCTGTATTGGCAGCTCGCACAGCATTTTGCGCAACTGTAGGATCCGCGGTGTTTGTAGCTTGTTCTTTTGCAATAGCTGCTCGTCCTGCCGCCGCAGCTGCGTCTTGTGCAGCAGTCGCTGCGGTTGCTGCCGCAGCCGCTGCTCGACCTTCAGCTGCAATAATAGCGGGCAATGTCGCTGTGGAAGGAGGAGCTAGCCTTGTGGCTGGTGGCAGTAACGGGGGTGTCAGAGCTGCAGGTGATGGGGCGGGGGACGACGATGCAAACGCAGCAACAAGTGCGTCGGCAAGTGTTGGCAAGCCGCGGCAGGATGCTCTAATGGCATCGGGGTTGGGGTTTGCGCCTTGAATGGCTGAAATTACACTATTCTCATCAACTCCACTATTAGCCCAGTTTAGGTATACGCTCTCTGCGATTCCATGTTGTCGTGCCCATGCTAATAAATCATCAGGATTTCTTGGTTTTTGTGAAAGGGCATTTGCTGCGAATACTAATATTAAAATACCTAATACAAGTGCTGGTCTTAAGAGTCGCTTTAAAGTTTTACTCATTACAAACTCCCCATGTAATGTCTGATTTCAAATCTAAAAAGTAATGTCAATACTAATTTCAAATAGAAACTAGCAAGTGTGCTGATAATAAATCAAATTCTTTTTTTGCAGCAAGATTATTGAAAAATTAAAATTTTTGTTTTGAGTAAAAGGCATTTGTAATTGGTCGAATTTTGTTTTTGGCAGATCTGAATCCAATACTAATCTTTATTAAAAGAATATTTTTTAAAAACTTGAGTTCATATTTCTTGTTTGCTAAGGTTGCACTATTGAAGAAAAGGTGCAGTTAATTAACGAAGAAGGAGAAAAATGAAGCAAATCAGCATTAAAAATCTGTTCAAGATTCCTCTATTTACGTGTGTTTTTCTGATGGGTCTGGCCTTCGTTCAACTTCAGGGGCACACCAATCATACCTACCTTCTGTCACGCCCTGAAGTTGCTAATCTTCCGTATTGGTCAACAACAACTGATGAATTAGTACTCAGCGCACAAAAACAACATTTTGGTGGCACGTTCCAGGTCGTCCCTTCCTACCAAGAATCATTTGATAATTACAAAATAGCCAAATATTTCTTACTCAAAGAAAAAAGCAGCATCCATCTCAATTACAGTGATGCAAGTAACCCTAATCAAACAAAAAAAGGCACCATGAATGATTATGATGCTTTATATTCGTATCATTATGGAAGAAATGCCAACCCAGGAGTGTGCGACGCATTTAATGCTGCGAATGTGACAATTGCATTAAAGCCAACACAAAAAATATATAATCTTGGACTTGCTTATCATCAGAATCTTAAGGCAATCTGCAAGAATCTTTATTTTTATGTGAACATGCCGATTGTTCACATTGAAAGAAATACTAATTATAAACTTACAGGTGGTACGCCTAATCCTGCAATCGATCCTAACCCAGTCCCATTCCTTCAGAAATTTTTCACCGGTGATTACGAAGATCTCGTCACTCGCCATCAGTATGGATTGGCTAATGCCAAGTTTTCGGGCAAACAAATTGCCACCGGCATCGCCGACATTGATGCAGCACTTGGCTACACTTTCATCGACAAAGAATATCATCAGGCATCAGTTGCTATCGGCATGATTATTCCAACCAGCAATAAAGCCAAAGCAGAGTATGTTTTTGAGCCAATTTTTGGTAACGGCGATCACCTTGGGCTCGGTGTTGACCTTGAAGGTTGGCGCAGATTATGTAAATACAATGAGCATGCTTTAAAAATCAAAGTTGCAATGAAGATTCGCTACTTGTTTGAAGGCACTGAAAAACGCACACTCGGCATCAAAGGCCGTGAGTGGGGACAATATTATTTGTTGGGACAAGTTGGAGTAAACGATCTGGTTCCTGCAGCTAATATTTTAACCAGAAATGTTTCAATTACTCCAGGCGTCTATTTTGATGGCATTGCAGCACTTGGTTATACATGGAAAGGCTTCTGCTTGGATCTGGGTTATGACTTGTATGCACGTGAACGCGATGCAGTTCGTCTGAATGAAACAATTCCTACGGATACCTATGCCATATGTGCACGAGGCTATGCACCTGGAGCAGCATATGTCCTTTCAGGTAATAGCGTCGACGGCGGTGTGGTAGCGGATGCACTTGTCAACAATGACTCGGTTGACACCTCAGTCGCCGCAACTCCTGCACAAGTTACCAACTCAATCTACGGCAGCGTGGGCTACATCATTGGCGAAGATTCATCAACGCCAGTCATGTTTAGCTTAGGCGGCAAGGGTGAATGGGCTGACAAAAACAGCGCCATCAGCCAATGGCAGATCTGGGGCAAGGTGGGCGTCGGATTCTAAAAACTTCGATCACACAATTTGATTTACGAGGGAGCCGCAGGCGGCTCCCTTTTTTATTGTCCTTTTTCGTAACTTGAAAATCGCGGGTCGGCTGGGGTATGCTCATAACAGTAATGATGTTTTAATTCCTATTTACGAGGGGGAAATTGATGGGAATCAGCAAAATACTTACCTGGAGCGTAATGTTTATGGCTCTGGGTAGCCGACTTGGTGCAGCAACTGCCGACTCAACGGCAGACGTTGCCACTGCTACTGACCTTGAACCAAAAGCAGAGGCACAAACGATTGCAGGCACAAGCATTGAGATGTTCAACACCAAGGTGGTAAACGATCCGGAAGGGCTCAAAAATTTGCGTGAGCTGGTCAAGCTTGAAGCGCGACTTCATAAAACGTTACAGCAGGTGACACAGGGCAAAACCAGATTGTCTGCTGTTCAGGTTAAACGCGAGACACAAGCGATTGTTGGCCCGTTACAAGACTATTTTAAGCGTTTGTGGCCTGGCAGAATGGTGACTATTGATATGCTCAAAAAAAGCATGATAGCGCATGATCCTTCGGGCACCATGCTGGCAAACAGCATTCTCTTGCAATTTTTAAACCAACCAGACCAGGCAAGCATGATGAGCTTTTTCCAAAAAACGATTAGTGATCATGACAAGTTTGTCCAAGTGTGTAAGGAATTTGTGACTATTGCCAACGATGTCAAAAAGAGCATTTCACCAAAAACAAAAACACACTATCACAAAAAGCTTGTCAAAAAATCATAACATTGCTGACAAATAGCAATGGGCAAGGGGATGGGGTGATGGAGGTTAGCAAATGGTTAGGTGCTTGTTGCATGTGGTACGTGCTGTGTTGCTCCACACAAGCGGCTCAGCAAAGTCAGGACAGCAGTGACGAGGAAGACTATAAACGACTTTTGACCAGCAACGAATGCGATCAGCTTGTTGCAATGTGCGACGAAAGAAGCCGACTTTCACAAGAATTTCTTGATCGGCGGCTGTGGGAAATAACACGGGATGCCAGTAGCACTGATGTAAACAAGGAACTTTTTAATACTGCTGAAGAACTTCTGGAGCAAGGTGCCAACCCACTCCAACAAATTAATGATTGCACACAAACATGTGCAATTGAACATGCATTTGTCCGCAGAGACTTTGGGCTACTTGCACTGCTCTTTGCACCCAAATATGGCCATTTTGTTAATACTCCTATCAACGGTAGAACACTTTTGGTCAGGGCTGAAGAGGATAATGATCGTGAGATGATTCAGTTCCTGCTTGCGCACGGGGCAGTTCATGTTGACTACCAACCGCCACCGCCACCGGCAAAACCTTCCTTCGCAGAACGAATACGCCGCTCAAAATTTATGCGGGCACTACGGGCCTTAAAACGGAAGTGCTTGCTAAAAAAACCTGAATCGGGTGGATACACTGATTTGGATGGTGACTGAAATAAGACGGCCAAAATCGACACGTTATTTCATTTTAGGGCCTTAAATTGAAATAACAATGAGAAAAAGGTTGTTCTAAGCCCCACGACTTTTGCAACGAATCATGGGCGACTGGTTGAGTTCAATACTGTTTTCTTAAATGTTTTCATAATTTCGGTACGCAAAAATGAAGCAATTTCCCACTGCTCCCTCACGCGACGAGAGCTGATAAATGCCCTGGTCAGAAAGCACAACGCATTGTCATCAAACTCCTCCAGCCGCACTACCACCGCAGGAACTTTGAGAATGAGTGGGTGTGATTGAATCACTGTCAGCAGCAGGCGTTTAACTTTTTCTGGGTCTTCTTTTTGATCAACACGAATGGTAATTTCAAAGCCAACAGCAAAGCGCCCTTGCCCCCAGTTGGTAATCCACTTACTCACTAAATCTTTGTTTGGAATAATAATCGAATGATTTTTTGACGTAATGATGGTGGTCGAGCGCGCCGCAATTTTGTGCACCGTACCCTGCACATTATCGATCTGCACAAAGCTGCCAATTTCAATTGGACGCTCAATGAGCACAAAAAAGCCCGCTACCATATCGGCCACAATATCTTTGAGCGCAAAGCCAACACCGATACTGAACGATGCACTTACCCAAAAGATGAACTGTTCAAGGTGGATTACATAAAGACCGAGCACAATGGAAAAAAACACAAACGTGTAGTGCACAATGCGCGAAATGGTGTTTTGTGCCCCTGGCTCCGGTCGCAAGATTTCATATAGGCGGCTGAGGACGAACTTGTGCATCAACGATGAAATGACAAAGCTGGCTGAAATGCATAAGCCAAATAACATAAATTCAACCAATCCAAGCTTGTTATCAACCCCAACACGTATCACCCATTGTTCGCTGAGCAGGCGCCACAGATCGGCTGGCGTTTTATCAAAGCCCCATATACGCATCATAAAAACGGTGGTAAAAAATACCAAAATCAGAAATGAAAAAATAACGAAGAAGCCGTAATAGGTCTTGGCATGCTCAAATTTGTCGATGATCTCATCATCCTCTTCGCGCATAAATATGAACATGGAGTATTTGCGAACATAGAAATGCAGCAGAAATAACACATACAGCAAGGCAAGCGAGGCTGGCGCTGCAAAAGCCAAAAACCAGGCCATATTGGAAAATCCAATGTAGGGGTTTGAAAGAATAAAAAGCGCAATGATAAACAAAAAGACCGGATAATAATAATGATCAATTTTACGCTTTAGCCAGACAAAAAATGCATTGGGTGATGGGATAAGATTGAGCACGTCTTCTTTGGTGAACAAAAAGGTAATTTCAAGCAATAAAATAAGTGAGTAAGCCGCCAAAATCACTGCCGCAAGCTCGGAATACAAAGCCTGCGTGTAGGTTAAAATCGATGCACGCAGCGGCAACAATACCGATGTGGCATAGCAAAACATGGTAACGAGTAAAATAAATTTGTCTTGAAATGCTTCGGCAAACAAGAAAAAGCTCAGTTGCCTGTTCAGCTCTTTGAGCGTATGCACAAAGCATCGCGACAAATATACAAGAATTGGAATTGAAACCAAATAAAATACCGCTACAGAGTAGCGATTAGCCAATGGTCTCAGGGCTATAAAAATTGATGAAAAATGAGCTGCAACATGCACAAAAATAAAAAGCCAGGTGAACAGCAGAACACAATGCTCCGTAGCAAAATCAATAAAGGCATGCAGCAAATGTAAATATAACGAACGAGGCTGTTCTTTTGAATCTTCTAGCAGCTGTTCGAGTTTGGCATTGCTTGCCCTAAAGCCGCGGCGGAAAACATACAAACCAAGCAGGTAGAATAAAATAAATAACAGCAACAACAAGAAATCTTTACCGTGCAACGACCTCGCAGCGTACAACATTGTCAGAGGGTTGAGCACCACAGGAATTTTCCAATACAATTCTTTCAAAAAGCTTTCCATTTCAAGCGCAGCACGCGCAAGCCCTTCGGGCGATATGGCTCGCGGCGAGCGCTTCCAGATATTATGAATTCGCTGCAGGGGAATTAGTTCTTTAATGATTAGGTCGTACTGACTCACTATTTTTTCTTGGTGCGTAATGATATCGGCATTGACAGCCAAAATGGCTTGCGTGCTTGCAATTTGTTCAATCAAAAGCTCTTTGGTTTGCTCAGACAAATCTATGATTGTGTTGGAAAAACCGTTGCTGCTGCGCAATGCATCAACTTTGCGATTGCGTATTTTGTTTTGAAATTTTTTGATGCGTTCGATAGCTTGGTTGGCATTAATCAAATCGGTAATCAAATCGGTTCGCTTGTCTTTGAGCGCTTTCAGTATACCAAGCGCAACATCACGTTTATTGGAAAAAGCGCTCAAAATTATATCAATGTTTTCAGACTCAGTTTTAATCTTGTAATGGAATTCAACGGTACTGAATTGCAATTCCTTTTCGCTGGCAACGGTATCGGCAAGCTCTTTTTTGATATCCAGAAGCTGGACTTCTTTATTGATTGATTGGCACAGCGCTGACAAATTTTTCAGTTTGGCGCGTGTAAGCAAGTAATTAACCGAAGCCTTGCCTTCGGCTTTTTTAAGATCATCCAGCTTTTTGTGTAATTCTTCACGCTGCGCGTTGTGCTGTTCAAAAGCAAGCTTTTTTGGCTCTCTGAGCTTGTTAAGCTTTTCTTTTATGGTAACAGACCTTTGCACTTCATCGCGCCACTCATTTTTGGCCGCCTCAACATCACTTGCGTTTATAACAAGTCTGCTTTCAATTTTTGACAACAGCTTCTTATAATTATCAAGTCTGTTGTATTCAAGCTCAACGACATCATCTTTGTATTTGATTTCAAGTTCAATCTTTTCAAGTACAAGGTTGGCTCGATCAATTTTTTCTTGAAGCGACAAAAGCTCTTGATCCAAATTATCGCCGATGTCCTTTATGGTTGCAGAATCTTGGACAGGCTGAGTGCTACTTTGTAGTTGAGAAACAAGCTTTTGTTTTTCTTTGGTTTTGGTTTCAAGTTGCTTTTCAAGCGTAGAAAGGTTTTCGAGCGTCGCTGCTTTTTGTTTTTTTAAATTCTCTCGTTTTGCTTTGTCAGCCTCGATATGTCCTGTGGCCTCTGCTACTTGATTGTGAACATCACGTAGTTCTTTCCAGTTATACGCTGGCTTAAGACTACGCTGATGCTTTTGATAAAACTCTAAAATTTCATCAATCAATGCAATGTGTGTTTGAACAATACCAGCTATAACACGCCACAGCTCCTGATATTCGGTCAGATTTTGCCGGCGATCGTGATAGATCACAATCTTTTTATCAATAAGCTCACTTTCTTGTTCTGGTACCTGCTTGAGCTGTTGTTTTGCCTCAGTAAGATCGGAAGTTATTCGCTGTAGGCTTGTATTAACCTTTTGCTGCGATTCATCCGTTCTCTTCTTTAACTGTTCTTGATACTGCGTCAATTCTTCCCGTTGACGCTTACGTAGTTCAACTGAGCCAAGGAGTGGGATTCCTTTTACTGATGCTTTTTCAATTAACGATTCTGGTGCTGGCAGAAACCCCATAGCAGGTTTTAGGCACACGATGAGTGAAACGACACAAAACTGAATAAATTTCAACATTATGTACCTCGCTTAATACGTTGAGGATGGTTATACATAAACGTCAGTGTTTTAAACTGAGCGACACGTGGATGGGAGTGTATACAACCCAAAATCCACGAATCAAGCTCCGTAAAACATGGCATGCAAAATGCAGGAAAATACGTTCCTACAAAATCGTGCGTTTCAAAATTTTTTTTTGAATAGAGACAGAGTGCAATGATCTTTTTTACCCCAAGTACCGGCTCACACAACGCAGGCGGCGGATAAAATCCCAACTCAATCAACAACAACGCCGTACACAGTGTTTGCACGTTATTCCATGCGGTACCAAATACATGCTGCATCGTAGCAAGCTCAAGACTCTCGTACAGAAACTGAAACAGCTCGCTTGCTGGCTGATCAAGTGGCGCAAAAAAATAACAAATTTCAAGCAAATGGTGGCACCAATATAAATCACTACAATGTGCATGAAAATAATGCTTGGTTGGTTCTTGTGTAAGAACAACGTAACCGCTCCCATTGCCAGATCGTCGCGCACACCAAATCAACCCTCCCGGATGAAGGCGAGGTGGAGCAGCTTGTATGGGTGTTCTGGCAACAATTTTGCCGTGATGTTCGCTCAACACAACAAAGTGATGCTCACGAGACAGGCATTTTTTTAAAATTATTCCGCGCTCTTTTTGATTCATATCATCAGCTCTTTCTATTGATTAATAGTATACATGCCTAACCGACGATTTTATTAATTGACTTTAAAAAGCTTAGTGTGGTTCAGTGAAAGAAAAGCATGGCAAAGGTCAATGCAGATTATTTTGAAAAATATTTCAGCAAAGCCCGTTCGTGGTGAGTGTTTTGTGAACGAGAAACGTGAACAAAATGTATCGAACCATGAAGATAAAATTTTTTGAATATGAGGATAATACAATGGTACTAGACAATCTAAATCATACTTTGATGAGTTCATGGTTCGATACAGACGCCTACGCAAAAGCTATGGCGTCCACTCACCACGAACGGACTTTAAGAATTTTGAAAATCAGGTTAAGCATAAAAATATTTCTCGTTTTCATGTTCCTACTTGCCAACGTCATGGCCACTTCAGTTCAACGCATCAATCCAAAACTTAACCACCATAATTTTTTCAAACAAATGCCCGCACAATCTTGTCCGATTATTGTCACCAATCCCACCAACCTTCTGCGCGCGGCCAAGGACTCCCTGCGCTGTGTGCAGTTTTATGAAAAATATAAACGGCAGCTCGTCGACCCTGAAAATTTTAATTCACTTGTCTCGCTGGCTCGAGTCAAAAAAACCCTAAAGTTTGTTATCAACACTATCCAGCAAGACAAAAATAAAAAATATTGCCGCATTACTGATCCAACGTTTATCAGAAAGAACTTCACCTTTGTGCAATGGAACGCAGATTGGAAAACCGCACAACGCAATGCGGTCAAAATGCCGCACAATGGCACTATTCGCCTCACAACCTACGGCGTCTTTGAAGTCAATGGCTCGCACCGCAAAACAGCAAACTACCCCTGTGGCCTCTATCAACTTTTGGATCATTCAATCAGCAAAAAATACACCAAGCAACAGATTTTGGCAGGAATTTTAGAAAAAAAAGTAAATAAATCAAAACGTAAAGCATTCGCCTGGGTCAGCAGACAGAGCCTGGAAGATGCGCTCATGCACGGTACGGTGCATGTGAAATTTGCCGACAGCACAAGTACTATCCTCAATGTTCTGCAACACAATGGCATTGCCTATGATAAAAAACAAAAAAACATGCTCAAACAAAAACGCTACTGGTTCTTTACAGAATTAAAGGGATGCAAACGTTCACTACAACAGAAAATCAATCAATTCAAACAACGCAAAGATGTTATTTTTGCTGGCGACGTTGAAAATATTGGTTTTGGTAAAGCCATTGCTCTGACGTACCAGAATCCTGTCACCAAACGCAAAGAAATGCGCATAGGAATTTTGGCCGATACCGGTGGCGCATTCACCAACAACCTGTATCAACTCGATCTATTTGGCGGTATTTTTAAAAATCACGTCGAGTTGCGCAAGCATCTGAAGAAAGTTCCTTCTTCGGCAAGCGCTTGCGTGCTTTATAAGATGTAGCCACTTTTTGAATGCGTTCTAATTTTTTACGCCATAAATCATTACCAACCAGCAAATCGAGCATATGCTTTTTGCCGCAGGCCGTAACCTTGGAACTACGCGGATACAAGGTGAAAAGCGACTCTAGCAGTGCCTGAGCCGTTTGAATTGGTTGCAATACCTTCTGGTCAAGCAAATGTACGTAAACGCCGTGACACAATGCATTTTCGTGCTTTGGATGATCGGCAACGCCTGATTTGTGGTGTGGCGTAAAGGTGATTGGTTCAAAGTACACACCCGGCAGTTTTTGTTTATTCAGATAGCAAGCAAGTTTATTTTCATCAACCCACGGTGCACCAATTTGAATAAATGGATACGCGGTGCCGCGCCCCTCAGAATAATTGGTCCCTTCAAAAAACACCGTCAGTGGATAGGCATAGATATGGTCAATACTCATTAAATTTGGTGACGGCGGCCGAGGCAAATGCACCGATGCAGCATCAGACAATTGCTGGCAAGGCAGAACGGTCAACTGTGCACCCGTACGAGCAGCAATTGTTTGTGCAAGCGCACCAATGGTCGAACCGTACAACAAGGGCACTGGCAAGCAGCCAACGAACGATTCATACTCTTTTTCAAGCAGCGGACCAGCCGCGCCCCACTGTTGCAGCGGATTGTAGTGATCAAGCACAATCACAGGAAGGTGAACCGCTGCCGCCGCTTCAATAACATGTTTTAGCGTGCTTACATACGTAAAACAGCGCATGCCAACGTCTTGCAAATCGATAATGAGTGCATCAAGATCTTTTAGTGATTCAGGCGATGGTTTTTTTGTTGCGCCATGCAGTGAATATAGTGGACATTGCCATGCGGTTTGGTGTTGCGACGCCACACGTGCGCCCGCAGACTGCCCACCAAGCAATCCATGTTCAGGACAGAACAGTGCCGCTAGCTTGGTGTGATTATGCTGTTTGCCGGCCCACTCATACAAAAGGTCTGGCAAAAAAACATTTTCCTGTCCGGACCGAACAACACTACACTGATTACAAACAAGCCCAAACCGTTTATTGCTCAGATAGGTTGGTAATTGCGTAACAAATTGATCAGCCCCTGTCATAAACGATCTGTCAGCAAGATACGACGCTGCTGATGTAAGCAATGGTTGATGAAATGAACCGAGTGTCAGAACAGAGGCATCAGGCAACACTGTTTGTTCATACGGATGACCAAGTGAAACAACAATGGTCTTATCCTGAAAAGGTTTGAGCATTTCAAGCCACTCTTGCTGCACGCTGTTCCAAACATTATCGGCATAAAAAAATGTCTGCAAAACAAATAATGTTTGGGGATCCCCTGCATGTCTGGCAATACTATCGGCCAATTCTGGAGTTGATTGCCGTGGATCGACAATAATTTCGTAAACATTGATATTTTTGCTAGCCAGAAGATTTTTGAGCAGGCTGCCATGATCACCCAAAAACCATGTTTCTGGCGGCCTAATTTTGGGTAAATCGACCGTCACCATAACAACTTTTTTGTCGGCCAGCGATGGGAAAATTTCACCCTTGAGTAAACAACGATCTGCAAGGTAGGCCGCAAGGTACTGCTCATTGACTATTTGAGCTGGACGGTTCGTCAGATGCTTGCATTTAAAAGATGCTATCGCCTGATATTTTTTTTCCACGTCAGTCAGGCTTTGTTTATCACACAACGCGGTAAGATCGGTAAGAAGCTTATATTGATCTTGCGTTTTGCCTGAGAAAATCAAGAGATGGTACCCAGCATTCAATGATTGAAACGCCGCTTGCGCAACAGTCATTTTGCTGCCGCTAACAGCCTTCATACAAAAATCATCTGTAATCAAAAGTACTTCCGGATGTTGTTGAGAAAATTGTTGAACAAGCTTTGAAGACAACGTCAGTGGAACAGTATCAATTGATGGCACAATTGCATGGGTAACCATAACGCACAAAATTCCAGCGCCAAGCAACAACTCAAAAGGTTTTGTTTGGCGAATGCGTTGCTTATCAGAAACGTCGATGGTAACTGCAATACAATGGGTGTCCTTACCACCCCGGCCAAGCCCCGGGAAATGTTTAATCACCGGCACAATACTTTGTTGCATGAGTCCTTTGGCAAATGCAGTACCACATTCTGCAGTTTCATCTGGATCGGCAGAAAAACAACGTGTTGCAAGAATTTGGTTTGCCTGGTCAAACAAATCAAGCGATGGCGCAAAATCCACATTAATGCCAACATCCCGCATCTGATGACCAATCAATGCACCGGCCAAAAAACAGGACGAACGCCCAGCCTGCGCCAAAAGCCACGGGCTTGGGATTGTATGAAAGCCCCCGGCTTCATTGGGACGCGAAACAATACCACCCTCCCAATCAATGGCAACAAGTAGTGGCGGCATACCAAGCTTTTGCGCTTCTTCTTGCAGAAACGTAATTGTTTGACGCAACTGAGCGCGATTTGTGCAATGGGAGGACAAAAGCATAACTCCAGCAGGTTTGGTTTTATGCAACCATCGTTGTAAGTTTTTGTGTGAGATATTTTCTGGTAACGAAAAAATAAATCGTTGCCCAAGGTCATAACCAGCAAGCGGAAAAAACACCAGGGCTATAACTAAAACGATAAGACGTCTACACATCGTTAACTCTCCTTTTTCTGAAAGCCTCCACGAACAGTACGGCATTATGGTATCATATTGTTGCCCTACTTGTTGATCTTCAGACAAACCTCGTGGGGTAAAGCGGGAGGGGATCTTTATGTGGTATCGTATCGGTATTTTTTGTACATGTTTGATTAGCCTTTCAGAGTTACAATCGGCTAACCCACGTATGCCAGAACATCGAATTGGCTTTGCAGATTTAAAAAAAGCCGTCTGTTTTAATGCACTTACTGATCTGAAAATGTTTTGCACACTTGATACTGCAACACTGCAGCGTTGGATTGATTACTCCGATGAATATGGATACACATTGCTTGATTATGCCATTGTGGGTGGACGCACTGCCATAATAGATATCCTGACAATGGTACCCCTCAGTGAAAGAACATATGCAGCGGGACTCACCCTTGCAACTAAGTATGGTTATGAGTACGCCATCAAAAAATTATTGAGCATGCAAAAACTTCGGCATGTTGATACAGAGGAAATCATCAATTTACGGAAAGGTATTCATGTAACACTGCAGCCCATCGCGGAAGTTGATGACAACCAGGAGGCTGACTCGAGTGATGAAAAAAGTAGTGAATGAAACAAAGTTTTACAGAGCGTTAAAGGGAGGTTGCTCAGATGAAAAAGCTTTGTACCAAAAGCATAGTTCTGGCGCTTATACTTTTTTTGCCGTGCGGTGCTATGAATGCACCAGAGTATGACGCTTCGGTGTATGCTGCCGCTAAAACTTTGATGCAACTACACGACGATAAACAGCAGGGTGATCAGAGTGCACCGCAGTTTTATTCAACAAAAGAATCGACCCTCTTTGTTGCCTATTGTCTCGAGCAGTTTACCACTGCACCAGTGCAAAGTTACAAAGACATTCTGCTGCAAAAAAATTTCTTGGGGCTCACAGCATTAGAATACGCAGCAGCTAATGACGACATGCTCGCAGTCGTTAAGATTTTGAGCTATGCAGATGTCTACGTTGAGCAGCGGGAGTACTTTATAAAAATTGCCAGCCAATTTGGCAATCAACGCTGTGTCGGCGAGTATCAGAGAGATATAGCGCTGCTGAACACATGGGTTCAATATGTTGGATCTTTGGCGGTGACATGCGGCAATGTTGAAACTGGCAACAAAATCCTTACCTGGCAATCACATCAAAAAACATTAGCAACCAAAAGAAAACTTAAAGGAAAGCGCGGTCCTGGAAAGAGAGCTCGAACGCAACGAAGCACCAATAAAAAAAAGAGCTCAGAACAACTCTGAGCTCTTTTAACAAAAAACTTATAATGCTTATTACATCATTGCAAGAAGCAATGAGAGCATCGACATCAACTTAATCAAAATGTTAAGTGATGGACCTGAGGTGTCTTTGAATGGATCACCAACGGTGTCACCAACAACAGCAGCACGGTGAGCATCGGAGCCTTTGCCACCCAAATTGCCCGCTTCAATATATTTCTTTGCGTTATCCCATGCACCGCCAGCATTGGCCATGGTCAATGCAAGTCCAACACCTGTTAGTGTTGCCCCAGCAAGAAAACCTCCAAGCGCCATACCACCTTGTGCACCAAAAACATATTTGATGGTGATTGGAGCTGCGATAGTGATGAAACCTGGAAGAAGCATTTCAATCAATGCTGCGCGTGTGCTGATGCTAATGCAACGAGCATAATCAGCTTCAGCCGTGCCCTGTAGAAGGCCTTTGATTTCTGCAAATTGACGACGAACTTCAAGAACCATTTTCCATGCAGCTCGGCTTACAGAGCGCATAGTGAATGCTGAAAGCAAGAATGGCAATGTGCCGCCGATAAAGAAACCCGAGATGACAACGGGATCAAAAAGATCTAGATGTGGAATCTTTGCTTCTTGGCAGTAAGCTGCAAAAACGGTAATTGCTGCAAGAACGGCAGAGCCGATTGCAAAACCTTTGCCAAGTGCAGCAGTCATGTTACCCAGAGAATCAAGCTTGTCGGTGATTTTGCGAACACCAGGACCAAAGCCTGACATTTCGGAAATACCGCCGGCATTGTCTGCTATTGGGCCGTACGCATCAACGGTCATGGTTATAGCAACCGTGGCAAGCATTGAAACAGCGGCGAGCGATACGCCAAACAGTTCGCCAAAGTATGCGTGTGATAAGAAAATGATAATGGCGATTGAACAAACTGGAACAACAACCGATTCAAAACCAATTGATAGACCATAAATCAAATTTGTTCCAGCGCCAGTTTTTGATGTTTCAGCTAGTTGTCTAATAGGACGACCACTGGTGTAGTAATCGGTCACAAGACCAATGATGATACCCGCAAAGGCACCAAGAGCTATCGAGCCGAAGAGGCGCATATCAAGATTCATGAAATGCAAATAACCACCAGCTGCAACAATGAACAAGAAGATTGCAAGATACATAATTTTTTGAAGTAAGGTTTCAATCTTTGATGGAAGAACAAAGGCAACAGCCAACGCAATAAATGATGCTACCAATCCAATGGCACACAACATAATTGGCAACGTCAAATAGGCTATATTGCCTGCATACTGATTGAATGCGAGCACCAATGAACTGACGACAGAAACAATGTAGGATTCAAAAATATCCGCACCCATGCCAGCAGTGTCACCAACGCAGTCACCAACGTTATCAGCAATAACCGCTGGGTTGCGAGGGTCATCTTCTGGAATACCCATTTCTACTTTACCAACAAGGTCTGCACCTACGTCGGCTGCTTTGGTATAAATACCGCCACCAACGCGAGCAAACAATGCAATGGAGCTAGCGCCGATGCCATAGCAGGTAAGAATTTCAAGCAGGTTGTAACCTTGAACGCCATAAAACATATAAAAAATGAGAGCAAGGCCCAAAAGACCAAGGCTTGCAACGGCAAAACCCATAACCGAACCACCTATCAAGGCGGTCATGAAGGCAGGGCGTTCGCCGCTGTTTTTTGCTGCTGTTGTGGTTGCTTCGTTAGCACGAGTGGCAGCACGCATGCCAATGTAACCAGCAAGCATTGATGAAAGAGCGCCAAACACATAAGCGCTGGCAGCAACGTGATTGAATACAAAGCTTAATAACGCATATGCTATAACAATAACAATAGCCAAAACACTATATTCCTGACGTAGGAACGTCATTGCGCCCTGGCGGATAAGCGATGCGATGTGAGCAGACCGAGTATCCGAATTCTTGCGTCTGGCAATAATGCTGTACATGATAAGTGTGGCGAGCATTCCGAGAATTGAAACGCCTACAAAGATGGAAAAGTAGTGAAGTATAAGCATAAAAACTCCTTAAAACCGAGGAACTATTCGTACAAACGCAGGATATGAGTGTATGGTTAGTCACGGTTTTTGTAAAGAGAAAGGTCCGAAATGCGCTTCTATTCAACGAAGGAGAACGGTACTCATGAAGATCAAAAATCATAAATTTGATGACGCCCCCTCATTGACAGCATGGGAACAACTTACTGTTGCACAGGCGCTGGCATCATCTCAGACCGATCAAACCAAAGGACTCACCACCGAGCAGGTGACTCAACGTCTGGAATTTCACGGCCTCAATCAGCTTCCGGAAAAAAAACGATTTTCAGCGCTTCAGCTTTTTGTTAATCAATTTAGCAGCATCATGGTAATCGTTTTGATGGTTGCTGTCGTAATTTCCGGTTTTTTAGGCGAGTGGTTCGACGCCGCTACCATCAGCGTTATTATTGTTCTGAACGCCATTATTGGCTTCATCCAAGAATACAGCGCTGAGCAATCACTTGCTGCGCTTAAAAAACTCACAAAGCCGATGGCACGCGTTGTGCGTGACGGCGTTGTGCAGAGCGTTGCTGCACAGCACCTGGTACCTGGAGACCTTGTACTACTCGAAGCTGGTGATGCGATTCCGGCTGATGGGCGCATCATTCATCTGACACAGTTAATTGTCCAGGAGGCAACACTCACCGGTGAATCTGAATCAATCACAAAAACCACTAACCCCCTAACCAAAGCCACATCCATCAGCGCAAAGAAAAATATGGTTTTTATGGGGACGTGCGTGGTAAGCGGCAAAGGAACATTTGTTGTCACACACACAGGGCTGACAACCGAGCTTGGTCGCATAGCCTCGCTGCTTGAAAAGGAAACCGAGCATGCAACGCCACTTCAGATACAACTTGAAGTGCTCGGAAGACACTTGTTGCTCTTGTGTTTAGGTATCGTTGGTATCATTTTTGCCATCGGAATATTACGTGGCTACGGCATTGTCGAAATGTTCATTAGCTCTATAAGTCTTGCCGTTGCCGCAATTCCTGAAGGGCTCCCCGCAGTTGTCACAGTGACCCTGGCCATAGGAGTACGACGAATGGCCCGCCGCAACGCCTTGATGAGGCGGCTACCGGCAGTTGAAACTCTTGGCTGCACGACGGTCATTTGCACGGATAAAACCGGAACACTTACTCAAAACCAAATGACCGTCAGAAAAATTTTTGCCAACAATCAATTATTTGATGTCTCTGGTACTGGTTATGCACCGAAGGGTACCTTTATGCAGGGACAAACAGCGGTCAACCCGCAGAATATTCCCGAACTTTTTCGCACACTTCAGCTTGGCCTTTTGTGCAATGATGCAACGGTATCGCTGGACAAAACGGGACAATGGATTATTACAGGCGATCCAACCGAAGCGGCATTAGTATCAGCCGCCGGTAAGGCAGGACTTGAAAGACAAACCGAACAGATTAAATGCCCGGTTCTTGGAGAAATTCCCTTTGACTCAGAACGCAAACGAATGAGCGTTGTACGTTCAGTTGGCAGCAATGCCATCGTCATGACCAAAGGATCTCCGAACGTCATTCTTGAGCGATGTTCACAGATAGCTTTCGACGGCCATGAACACACTTTTGATAAAGCACGCAAAGAACAGATTGCCACCGTCATTGAGCAACTCGCATCACAAGCACTGCGGGTACTGGCGGTTGCATATCGCACCATCCAATCAAACCCCACAATAAATAATGACCTTGAACACAATCTGGTTTTTGTTGGCCTCTTTGCCATGATTGACCCACCACGTCCTGAGGTAAAAGCAGCGATCGCAACCTGCAAACGTGCTGGAATCAGATCTATCATGATTACAGGAGACCACGCGGCAACAGCGCGGGCAATTGCAGTTGAGCTTGGGCTCATGAACGATACTGACAACATTGTAACCGGCCCAGAGCTCGACACGATAAGCGATGGTGATTTGAAGCACAACATAGGTAACACCGCCGTTTATGCACAAACATCGGCAAGTCACAAAATACGGATTGTTAAGCTGCTGCAGGAATGCGGCGAGATTGTTGCTATGACGGGGGACGGGGTTAATGACGCACCAGCAGTCAAGGCAGCAGATATTGGCGTAGCCATGGGAATTACTGGAACCGACGTTACCAAAGAATCGGCAGATATGGTTATTGTTGATGATAACTTTGCATCGATTGTTAACGCAATTGAAGAAGGCCGCGGCATTTATGACAACATCATAAAGTTTGTTAACTATTTATTGTCATCGAACATGGCTGAGCTGCTTATCATCTTTTTTGGCGTTTCGTTGGGTTTGAAAGACAATCAGGGCAATACTTTTATTCCATTACTCCCCATTCACCTTTTGTGGCTAAATTTGGTAACAGATGGATTGCCGGCAATCGCCTTAGGCATGGATCCCTTGAGCAAACAAGCAATGGATAAACCCCCACGCCAAACATCGCAGCAAATTCTTGGCGGACCGTTACTACTACAGCTCGGTCTTCTTAGTATCATTATTGCAGTAACAGTTCTGACTCTGGGTATACTCACGCTTCGTACCAGCGGAATATTGGCTGCCTACTCAGTTTCGTTGACAGCACTGGTACTCTTGGAACTAGTTCGAGCCCATGCCATTCGTTCCCATTTCCACATGACCTTTTTCTCTAACCCATGGTTTTTGCTTGCTGTTGGAAGTTCGCTCATGCTGCAATTGATGATTGTATATGTACCATCACTGCAAAGCCTTTTTCAAACGACTGCTTTGGGTACCGCTGAATGGGTACTAATTTGTGCAGGCATTGTCGGCGCTTGGTTTGTCAGTGAAATTGTTCAGCGATTATTCAAAAAAGATGCATAAACTTATCAAAGCACCACGCACTCTGCCCCGCTGTAAACCAAAATAACAAGGCCGCTTTAAGTACGCTTTTTTGCACAAAGAGAAACCTTGAGAGAATATCCCAGTACGTTGGCAACTTTTGAAAGTTTAGAAATAGATGTAGTGGTATATCCACCACTTTCTAGTCGAGCAATAGATGATTGTTGAAGTTTTAGTTTTTTTGCTAAAGCTTCTTGTGATAATTTTGCCGATTTACGAGCCTTAATAAACTCCATCATAAGTTCAAATTCTGGACGCAAAGCTTCGTACTCTGCTCTCACGAGAGCATTCTTTAAAACTTCTTCTTTAAAGCTCTTAAAATTTGGTCTTTTATCCATTTTTCTTTACCTCCAACATGCGCTTTTTGGCTAATGCCATTTCACTAGGTGGTGTCTTTTGGGTTTTTTTAATGAAGCTATTGAGCACTATAACAACCCTTCCCTTGATTGTGCAAAAAAGTGCACGACCTATACCCTCTTTCCCTTTTGACCTGATCTCAAATAACCCCTGGCCAAGTGCTTTAATATGAGGCATACCAACATCTGTTGGTCCAGAGTCTTCAATAATATCAGCGATCCAGACAAACTTTGCCAATATTCCTTCTGGCCATTCTTTGATGTTGTTCTCAACTTTCTTATCATAAAATTCTATTTTCCAGCGCATAAATCTCTCACATTAAAATTATGCATACCACAATATAATATATCATATAATGCATAGCACTACAATCAACTTACAGCTACCGGTAACCGCTTCCATACTTACATGCACGTCAGAATGACGAAACATTACCGCGTCAACCATGCAAACGAATTAGCCACCAGATACGCAGTCAAAGCCGAAACCCCACCCATACATACCATTTCAAATCCTGAATATAGCCACTTTTTACCGGTGAACTGCACCTTGATTGCCCCTAACCCAAATAGCGTTACTGCCGTCAAAATACAATTGATAAGAAAACTATACGCTTGCAGCGACGGAAAAGATTTTGCAATAACATAGGTCATTAATGGTAATGAACCAAAAAATATGAATGAGAAAAAGGTGTACAAAGAGCGTTTTAACAAGTCATGTATCAATATATTTTGATCACCCAGTAAGGCCTGCAGCGCAAGCTTTTTGTTCTTTGCAATCATGATAGCTAGTACCGACACATCACTAGAATCAACGCCCTGCTGAAGATACATTTTTTCAAGCATTTCACGAACACGTGCAGGCTGATTATTGAGCAGCCGGTTGAGCCGCTCCTGCTCCCTGGCAAGAACCTCATTCTCAGCACGAGAACTTACGTAATCGCCAAACCCCATCGAAAAACCATCGGCAAAAACATTAGCAAGCCCAAGGACAAACAAGACCCCACTCGATAAAGAGATACCAACCCCACCAGCCACCACCGCAAAGGTTGTAATGATGCCATCAATGCCACCATATACTATGTTTTTAATGTACTGCTTTTCAATTTTCATATAGGCCCTTTCTTTAGGTTTATTCAATCTTTTACACATCGCTTATGTCAAGAATATGACTGGATGGAACTTTGTGTGGCACAAGAGGGTTTTTTCTGCAAGCTAGTTGGTTTAGATCGTTTTTGGGTTATAATGAGGCGCGTAATAACCTCCCCCTTGAAACTTCGATTCTTGGAATAGATTTATGGTATCGAGCAAAATTTCCCCCTTTAAAGCCATTTTGATCTGTATTAACTCAATGATCGGCGCAGGACTTTTTATCAGCGCCCGCCCACTTACCCAATACGCTGGCGCATTTGGGTTTCTTGATTATATCCTTGCAGCCTGCATCTTGTTTCCACTTATTTTATGCATAGCAGAACTTGCATCCCTGCACCCCGTTGCTGGCGGTTTGTATGTGTATAGCAGAACCTACTTGGGCCAATGGCCAGGATTTATTAGCGGCTGGGGATATTTTGTTGGTAAAACGACCTCCGCAGCAGTGCTAATGCATAATTTTGTTAATTTTTTTTACATCAGAATTCATGCGCTGCAAGCAGTCCCTTTGTTGTTACTCGACTGTCTAATGCTCTTTTCCATTGTTGCTATCAACAGCGCAGGTGTTTCAATTGGCGGACGCATTCAATATTTTTTCACCATTCTTAAGATGATTCCTATCCTATTCGCTTTTGGCGTTGGATTTGTTTATTGCGATTTAAGGAATTTTAAAGACCTTCTTGATTTGCAAAGCATTATTTATGCGATACCAATTGCGATATTTCCGCTGCTTGGCTTTGAGGTTATTTGCGCCGTTGCCAACATGGTTGAGGGCGCTCAACAAAATATTAGACGAATCTTGATTACAGCCTTCTTACTAGTTGCAGCCATTGATATTTCATTTCAATTCATAACGTTTGGCATTCTTGGCAACAATTTAAAAGACATTCATGAGCCGATATTGACGCTTGGACTCAAGGTATTAGCCAACTACCCACTGCTGGCAAGCGCCATCAATGGTGCCGTTTTCGCCTCGATTATAGGCGCCTGCTTTTCATTGTTAACCAGCAACTGTTGGAATCTGCACACCATTGCCCGTTATGGGCATTTGCCTGCAGGTTCGTTGTTAACCAAACTCAATAAATTTAATGTGCCGTGGGTAAGCTTGCTTGTCGAAGCTGCTATTGGTTGCATTATTCTGCTCATCACCAAAGATCAGGTACCACTTCAATACATGGCAGTGTTTTCTCAAGCTATTTGCTACCTGACAAGTTCTGTTGCCGCATTGTATGCAGTCAAAACAGCGGCGACAAAAAGGCTTAGCCTCGCTATTCCACTGTTTTCCATACTCAGCTGCTTAGTTATCCTTGGCATTTGTCTTGGCAGACTAATTTCTTTTGGACTTTCCGCATCATTTTTGATTGTACTCGGCGTCGGCTTTGTACTGGCATTGTGTAAACGATAAGACTATTTCTTTCTTAACGGATACCAATATTGATACTGCTTGCCTGTAAAAGCACTGATGACCCCGCAGAACGCTTGCTGAATAACAAGCAGAGACACCAAGGCCCCAAGCACAAGGGCAGCAATTTTTATTGCAACACAATGGAGCCACAGTCCAACAGCGGCAACAAGCAAAATTCCTGCATACACTTTAATCAGCCAGATATTGAAGAGATACGCTTCGCGTGCATTGTTATGAATCAAGCGTGAGCGTTTTTTCAGAAACATAATGGTCAATGCAACAGGAATGCTTAACGCAGTAAACACCAGCGGCGTTATTGGGATAGACGGCTTTGTTAGCATTTTGTTGATCGCCGCAAGGGCGCACCAATTGCCCTGATAATAACAATACATTACATAGGTCGACCAGATTAAGGTAATAATCGGCACATGTGCCAAACTGGCCCACAGACGTTCTTTCATCGGATGATGCACGGTAAGATCCTCCCCCAAAAATAAATCTCATCACTCAAATTCTATAACTTCTTGTTCCATAACCACTGGAATAGAAAGTTGCATAAGCGATAGCAATGTCGGCGCAACATGCGCAAGCCCAAAGCGTGGTGGCTGCGGCGTTGACTCAATCTGTTCGCGCGCACGAGCATGCTTTTTTGATGCCAGAACACATGGAACAGGATTGCAGGTATGTGCAGTCAATATTGCTCCGGTGCTATCTTTTTTCTCTTCAGCATTACCATGGTCGGCAGTAATCAGCATGATGCCGTGACGATGCTCGACGACTTCGGCATACAATTGCGCAAGCTGCTGATCCAAGACCTCGCACGCCTTGATTGTTGCAGACAAATCACCCGAATGCCCAACCATATCGGCGTTGGCGTAATTGGCCAAATAAAATGAGGCCGGATGTTTGTGCAACGACTGCAAAATGGTTTGCGTAATGATTGGCGCAGACATTTCTGGTGTATTGGCGTAACTTTTGGTTTTGATTGATGGAGCCAAAATTCGCGTTTCATGATTCAATTGAATATCTCGCATGCCACGGAAAAAGTAGGTAACGTGCGCATACTTTTCGGTCTCTGCAATAATAACCACTGATTGCGGGTGCGTCTTGTTTTGCGCAGCAATTTCATCAAGAAGCGTATGCTCTACCAATTCTTGTTGATACAAAATATCATTTTTGAATGCAGCAAAATCTTTGTTATAACGCACTGGACTTATAAAAAATGAAACCGTACCAACACCGGTGTTGTAAGGATTATCAAAATATGAAAACAATGGGTTGATAAATGCTTCGGTCAACTGTTGCGCACGATCGGGCCGGAAATTAGTAAAAATAATACCATCACCCTGTTGAATGGTAGCAGATGGCACCAAAAGAACGGGGTTAATAAATTCGTCAGTCTGACCATTTTTGTAACATTCTTCTAGCACCGTTGACCATGATTGTGACTGTCCAGACACATGGTGGCCAGTTAAACAGTCATAACTCTCTTTGGTACGCATCAAATTTTTATCGCGATCCATGGCATAAAACCTGCCATGCAAACTGGCAATAATACCACAACCACGCTGTTCGCACGCCGCCTCAAGACGCTGTAAATACATCGCTGCCGATGTCGGAGGCGTATCGCGGCCATCAAGAAATGCGTGAATATAAACCGTCTTAATACCAATGTGCGCTGCAAGCTGTATGAAGGCATACAGATGATATTCGTGGCTGTGAACCCCGGCATCTGACACGAGGCCCATAATGTGAAGCGCCTTGCCGGTTTGCTTGAGCGCGAGCAATCGCTCAGACAAAATAGGATTTGAAAAAAAGTTTTTACTATCGATATCATCGTGCATTTTTTCCAGCGTCGATTTGACGGTCCTTCCCGCACCAAGCGTCAAATGCCCAACTTCAGAATTGCCCATGTATCCATCCAGAAGCCCGACAGCCGCTCCCGATGCATTGAGCAAAGTGGAAGGGTATGTTGAACACAAAAAATTCCAAAATGGCATTTTTGCCTGCGCTATCGCGTTACCTTCAATCTGCTGCCGATAGCCAAAACCATCTAAAATTACGAGCATCGTGGGGGCTTTCATAACCTTCCCCTACCTGTTTTTTAATTTTTTTCTCTTTTACCGTTTTCTGTACTAGACTTTAGGGTACTGATAAAAATGCGTAAAGGTAAAGGAAAACCTTTTTGGAAAGGCTTATACCATGAAATACACTCTTGCAATGAAATACTTTTTCCTTAGCCTTGTCTACAGCTCGCTTATGTATAGCACTGGTCTGCAGGCAACAACACAAGCACCACAAACTGAAATCGACGAACTTGTCATTGATGAAGACGCTCTGATGACTGTCCTGGCAGCCGATCCTAAAGCCGTTGATGCTTCACTCAAGAAGCTTGATGAACTTGAAAAAAAAATGCCCATGACCTGGTCTGAAAAACTCAGAATCTTTCTTTCATTCCTCTCATTGGAAGCAAAGCAAGCAAAAGATACCGTTGCTGGATGGGCAAAAGTAAGTAAAGAAAAGATCAATCAGGCTGGACATGTTGTCTATGAACATGCGCGTGAGAACGAACAACTTTATGTTATTGGCGGCACGTGTATTGTACTCACAGCAATTGTATTGTGGTACACACTTCACAAAAAATCCTCTCAAGCATAATTCTGAAAACCAATGGCAGAAAAACACCTTTTTGCGTTATTCACGCCTTATTTATTTGCAGACGTTGATGCATCAAGTTGCGGCAGACCGTGCGTCATCACTGACACCGATTTGTGGCATCGTCTATCATACGTGCTACGTATGCCCGTAGGACAAGAATTTATTGCGTTCAACGGCACCAAACAACTACAACTTACGCTTAGTCGAATACACAAAAAAAATGCTATAGAATGCCTCATCAATGGCGTACAATTCACGGCACCACTGCAACCAACTATTCATGTGTACCAGGGAGTTTTGAAACGCGATGCGATGGACGCTGTAGCCTACTTTGCAGCACAGATGGGAGCAACATCACTTACTCCACTCATTACAACAAAATCACAACGCAGCTGGGGGGCGGATAAAGAATCAGAACGCATCAAAAAAGTGATGGTTGCAGCCTGCGAACAAGCCAAACAATTTGCCATCCCTACGATTCAAAAAGCTTTTTCCATCAACGAGGCCTGTGCACAACTACCAGAAAAATCATTATCGCTTTATTGTGAGCCAGAAGGTATGCCATTCTATCAGGCGTTGAGCACTGTAGTTAACGTCAAGCCAGAAACTATTGCACTTTTTATTGGCCCTGAAGGCGGATTTACGCAGGAAGAAGAAAAACTTTTGCGTGATCAGGCGGTACAGTGCTACGCACTGACTCCAACAATCTTACGCTCCCAAGAAGCTGTCGCTGTCAGTTTGGGAGCAATCCGAAGTGTTATTCTTTCTTTTGACGTGGCGCAATAGCAAAATCTTGTGATTTTATATACACCGGTTCGATTTTGTAACTATGCGCTGATTCATGTGAGAATTGCTCAAGCGCAAGCTGAGCAATAATTTGTACTGAAGCGGTTGCCTGTGGATAATGATGCATCATTGTTGCAATCGGAGACTGCTCGATCACATCCTGATAATGTGTAACACCGTTTCCAGTGATAATGATAGGAGTTGATGGGTATGCCGTCTGAAGATCGTGCAACACACGTTCAATTTTTTTACACCCTTTTTCTTGCGGAAAAACTGCTTGCTGAGGAATATCAGCGCCAAGAGCAGTGATTGCGTAGTACACATCATTATTGTAGGCATTAAGTATTGCCACAATAATTGAACGGTATTCGAGTTCATGGTTCTTAATTTTTTCAACAATGTCATTGGTCAGTGCATCAAGACCATCAATCCCGACAAGCGGAATTTTGTTAGCAAATGCAATACCGTTGACCGTGGCCAACGCAACTCGGAGCGATGTAAAAGCACCGGGGCCCTTGTCGATGGCAATAAAATCAAGGGCGCTAAGCGTCAAATTATGTCTTTTGAGCACGTCATCACAGTACCGAATAAGGTGAGAACTAGCTTTGGCGTGGTCGCTGAAAAAAACTTCCAAACAGGCTGATTGCTGAAAAAGAGCAATGGTTGCATGCGAGTAAGTTGCTTGAATACTGAGAAAGGTTCGATTCATAAATAATTAGTCGTTGTGGCGTTTTAGCTTCTGTCTTTGATAAAAAGTACTAAAGGCATCATCCTTTATCGTATTCTCCCTTTTCTCAATAATCTTGCCGCAGTTAAGACATTTCCACCCTTCAAAATTTACGAAGTGATCGAAGAACGATTGCATTACCATCAAACCACCGCATTTTGGGCATCGCATACGCTCCTTTCCTTTTTAAAAAGCTCCTACAAAACCCTATGGATGCACGCAGATTTTTTTCATCATATCACAGTTTAGTTTAACTAACACAAATCTTTTATGAAGCATCGAGTATTTTCAAAAAAGCTACTTCTGAGGGTTGAGTGTGCGTGAAACGATTTCACGCTCCAGGTGGGCTTTATTCTCGCGCTCCTGATTTGCAACAAGCTGTTGCTTAGTAAGATTCGTTGCGGCTGAAGGCTGTTGCACGCCACTACTTTTAATTTTATCTACCAATGTATTGCCAAGTTGGTCAAGCCATGCCTGATATTTCTGTAATAACTTTTCTTGTCGCTTCAACATTGCTGATTGATTTTTGATCAAAGCCTCTTTGGTCCGCACCGCATGATTACGTTCATTGTATAATGTTTTTTTCACATCAAATTGCAACCCATTTTCCTGAAGTTTTCGATCGGCAAGCTCCTCAGCAAGTTCAGCACGACGAGTAATCTGTTTGGTATCTTTTTTGTAATTACCCATTTCTTTTCGCAGCTTTGAAAACTCTTTACTTGAGCGTTCGGTCGACCGAGCAAGTTGCTGTTTGAGTGAAACCAACTTTTGATTGGTGTCCATCAAAATAGTGTTCAGTTCAATATTTTCTTTTGATAGCGCTTCAAACTTTGGAACATAACGCTGCTTGAATTGCTGCACCGATGCGACGGCAGATGATTGCAAATGCTGCTCAAGTTGCGTAATACGCTTCTGTGTTACATCAAGCTGTACCTGGGTTTCCTGTAATTTCTTTTCAACATCATCTTGTTTTTTTACCGGTTCCTCCTGCGGTTTCGCTCCTGGCTGCAACACACGCTCAACCAAATTTTCTTTCTCTTTTTCCGTCAATGAAGTTGAAGCAACTGCAGCGGTGCCAGCACGACCCTTTTGTTGCATAAAATCATTAATTTCATACAGAAGATTCAGCCGCAATTTTTTGTATTCTTTGGGTTGTTCAAGCAGTTGTATGCGTGCTTTAAGAATTTTTTCTGCATCTTTGTGGGTCAATACAATATTACTCAATGCTGTTTTTTTCTGATCAAGCTGATAATACTGCGGCCCTGTTTGTTGATGTGTTGTAGCAAGAACATTATCGAACCACAGCGACTGTTCACGAAACCTGCTAAGAAAATCTTCTGCTTCTTGTGCTGATTCTCCTTGCGTTATAATGTCTTGCAAGTACGCAATTGAACCATCAAATTCCTTGCGCATGCGATCTTTCCACGATACAAGCTGACCCGTATGTTCAAACGTCACCAATGTTTTTTGCAATGCATCTTGTCGCGCTTTGTGCCGTGCCTCAAGTGCTTCTTTTTCAGCTTTGCCGATAAGTGATAAAATCTGATTGGCTGCATCGTGTCGTAATTGAGTCGTTTGTTTTTCAGCTTCGCGCTGCAACGTAGCAGCCTTTTGTGCATACTGATCAAATATTTTTCGTGATTCACGCTCTGCTTGTTTTTGAAATTCATCGGTCTTCTGCTGCACAGTCTGCTGAAGCACCTCGGTATTTTTAGCAATGGCTTCTTCTAGTCGCGCCGCCGATACCTGTGCCTGCTGAATAATCCTTTGCACTTCAGGACTTTCTGAGATTGGCGTACTCCTAAAAAGTTCCTGCATCGTAAACGGTTCTTGGCCAAGGCCATACACACAACCCAGTGTTATAAATGCAGTTGAAAAAAATGATATGAACAAAGAAAAACGTTTCATGACACCCTCACCCCCTAAAAATCGATTTGTAATCGCACTATTTGTATTGTAGAGAAAAAAATTATTCAAAAACAAGAATTTCAAGACATGGTCACCTTTTCATTGACTGCACAGCCCTGAGCCACAAGTGTAAGAAAAAGTGCAAAATAGTCATTTTTTCAAAAGCCGTGGTATACTGACACAAAACAATACATACTTCAATTTCAAAAAAAGGGAATTAAGGATTTATGAATCGTTGGCTACGAAAACATTATGTCAGTATTGGTATCGCACTCATCATCGGGCTCTCGGCATCAACGTTCCTATGGTTTCACTCAGGCGTTCGCCGGTCGTGCCAATCATTACTTGGGCAACGCCAACAAGAACCGTGGCTTACGGTCTTTATTCATGGAAGCTTTGGATCATTACTTGGTTTTTTGAGCTTTTTTGATGTAATCCAAGACAAAATTTCTGGCACTGATTACCGAAAAATTTCAAAAAAAATTCGCAATGATAGTTTCTTTTACAAAGACCAAGCCATTTTGGCGCGTGGCCTGATTCCTGTTCAACCAACATTTGATCCAGCAACCGTCGGTAATAAAAAATACGCCGTCTATCCTGTTACAAAAGCGTATGAATCATTTGCAGAACTTGCTGAGGCTGGCCAACAAACCAACTATTTTTACACTTTTGGGTGGAGCGGGCTTATGAGCCAAAAGAGTCGCAGTTTTGAATCGATTCGCCTGTACAATGCACTCAGCGAAGAACTGGAACATTTTAAATCTCGCGGAATCACACCAAAGATCCGATTGATTTGTCATTCTCACGGCGGGAATTTGAGCTTGAATTTGGCTGCAATCAGCAAACTTCTTGCTTCAGGATCGGTCGATACCACCAAATTTGCTGCCACCGTACAACGCGACGAATATGAATCGCTTTCACAAATGGCCGAATTTTTAAAAAGTTTACCAGTGAAAGATTCGGCAAAAACGAGAACAGATCAAAAGATCTTTGATTATGTACCAAACAACAAACATTTAGTCATCGATGAGTTGATTATGTTTGGAACGCCGCTACAACCAGAGACAGAATGTTTTGCAAACTCCGATATGTTTAAGCACATTTTTAATTTTTATTCTGATGAAGATTTTGTTCAACGCGCCGATTGGGTAAGTTCCAAGCAACCGCTCAGCGGGCAGCGACTTGATTTAGCAAACTACAAAGCAAAAAAACATATCTTTCAAGCACGGATTATTACTGATGCCGCAGCCAAAGAACAAACAGTAACGCAACAATCAAAGGAATCATCCTTCCTCGATACACTGCTCAAAATGCAGGATCTTGTTATTCGCAAAAGCAAAGATCCTACGCACAAAGAATTGTGGTGCATGACATGGAAAGAGGATCAAAAAAACTTCTTCTTGTCACCATTTCCTGTCATGGTCCTGACACCATTATTAACCACCGCAGCGTATCATTCCCACCGCATAAACGATATTGATATTACCCTGCAAGCGGTCAAAGATGGCATCCAACTAAGCACTTTTCCTTATGCAACAAAACAGAAGCCCATCTTCAGCACCACGATCAAGCAATCATTGATTACAAGCCTGCTAGAAAAGATAAAACCATGGCATCCGGATGAATCATCGGTAAAAGCGGAATTTGATGCGATTTATAAATACATCTCCTAAAAACATCATTTCATTGTTTAATTGAAAAATTTTTTAGCCGTAGCTTTTTTCACACGAATCTGTATCATAAATTCCTCTGCCCTTGTCGTTAAAATACTTATTGGGTGCCACATTATGTGGTATGCAGCATCGAAGGTATGAATTCATGAATGCATTAAAAAGTGAGAAAATAAGTCTATTTTTTGGCGGAAAAATTTCTACATTTTTTGTGATTTTCGGATTGAGCAGTGGAACGTTTTTCAATGCCGCTTGCCAAACCCCCGAACCACAACTTTCTACAGCCGAGCAACAACAACCAACTAACAAACAATCAAATACCGCAGCACCAGTATCTCAGGTTATTGATGAATTTCTTGAAAAGGGCGCACCTGCGCAAGACATTGCTCCAGACGATATTGAACCTATCAACGTCCCCGCAGTCAGACGCACGGCCCAATCACCATTTAAAGATTTACTCATCACCGATATCGTCGTCGAGGGCAATAAATACGTCAAAAGCGAAGCCATCCTGAATCGTCTTCCCTATAAAATAGGTCAAGAGTTTGATCCCGAACGCAGCAGCTTTGGTATCAAAAACCTTTATGACATGGGCAATTTCAGACAGATTCGTTTGGATGGTGAAAAAATTGATGACAAAAAAATGCGCCTTTTTGTTGTTGTTGAAGAAAAAAAGCTTCTTGAAAAGGTTGAATTCAAGGGTAACAAATCACTCAAGACCAAAAAGATCAAAGAAAAAATTAACATCGACAAACTAACCACCGTTGACGAAGAAACCCTGCGACGCATTGCGCTCAGTATTCAAAAGCTGTACCACGAAGAAAACCGACATCTGGCAAAAATTACATTCTCACTCATTCCAAATAAACAAAATCCTGACAAAACAACTGCTGTATTTACCATCGTCGAAGGGCCAACTTCCAACATCAAATTTGTTAAATTTGTAGGCAATGACAACATTCCTGCACGCAAACTACGCGGCATCATTTATTCTCGTGAGAATTGGCTTTTGAGCTTTATGGATAGCGCCGGTACCTACAGCGAAGAAATGCTTGAAATGGATAAGCACCGCATCGAGTATTTCTACCGCGATCACGGATATTTGATGGCAAAAGTAACACAGGCAAAAGTCGATTTTGAAAACAAGAAAAAAGATATTTCTATTACCTTTCATGTCAAAGAGGGCAAGCAATATCTCGTTCGCGAACTTCGCGTGATGGGTGATGAAATTTACAGTGAAGACGAATTAATGCCGTTGGTAACGCTCAAAGAAGATGAGCCATTTTCGCAAACCAAACTTGTCCAATCTATGAATCGCATTAAGGATCTGTACGGTGAAAAGGGCTATATTTATTGCGACGTCTATCCACAAGTAAAACCTGATGAAAAGAAAACCGAAGTCGATATTACCTTCCACGTGGAACGCGGCAACAAATTGTACGCCAATCGCATCACCATCACTGGCAACAAAGTGACGCACGATAAAGTCATTCGCCGTCAGCTTGAAATTGCCGAAGGTGACTTGATTACCAGTAAAAAATTAACTCGCTCACAATCAAGTGTTGAATACTTAAGTTATTTTGAACGCGAAGGCGTAAAGTGGAAGATGCATCGCATCTCCGATGAATTGGTCGACCTTGAAATGAACGTTAAGGAAGCTAAAACAGGTAACTTTAATGTTTCGCTTTCGTACGGTACCGACCAATACAATCCACGACCATCCATGCGTGGCATGCTCTCCCTTGACAAGGCAAACTTATTTGGCCGCGGCATTGATGTCGGTGGTCAATTACAAGCTGATCGCCATCGCATACGACGCTTAGAGGCTCGCTTCTTTGATCCACATATTTTTGATAGCGATATCTCAACGGGCATCAATTTTTACAAGCGCTGGGACGAATTTGAACAGTGGACAACCCTTGACAGAACACCAATACAAAAAGTACTTGGCGGCGACCTTCGTCTCGGTTTATGGCTACCAAAAATCGACAAACGGTTGCAGATGATTTTCGACTTAGGTATTGAAGACATTCGCACCAACAACCCAAGACCGCGACATCACAATATCTACTTTGAACCAGTGGTAAAGAGAACCTTCCAAGAAGGCACCATGAATTGGTTTGGTCTTGAATTTGTCAAAGATACTCGCGACCATCAAGTATATCCGACCCAAGGTTATAAAATCATCGTTGGCGCTCGTACAGCATTGCCACAAATCAATAACCGCTTCAGCTACATTAAACAAATGGGCGAAGTAAGCTTTTACAGAACGTTAATTGAAAAATTTTACCTAGAAGAACCATTGGTCCTTGGCATGCGTGCACGCCTCGGCAACATTCGCACACTTTCAAATCTCAAGCCTGTACCATACAAAGAATTGTTCCATATGGGCGGACAAACTACCGTTCGAGGTTTCGTGTGGGGTAGTATCGGTCCTGCCTGGATCACTGGCGATCCTCTTGGCGCGCAAAACGAATTGCTTTTTAACGTCGAAATTATTTTCCCGCTCGTCCCTGATTATTCTATGAAAGGCCACGTGTTTTATGACGCTGGTGCTGGATGGAATACACCAAAGAATGATATTCCTGACACATCGCTACTGCAACGAGATAATTTTGACTTGCGTCATTCAGTTGGCTTCGGCTTAAATCTTGAGAAACCAGTTCCTGCAAAGATCGACTGGGGATTTAAACTCGACCGCCGCAAGAAGGATCATGAATCCCCAAGCGAGTTTCATTTGAGTATGAATTACGCATGGTAAAAATCTCTGAATGTAAAGTTTAAAACTGCAGTTGATTTTACCCTGTACTGTGCTATTCTTCAGCCGCCTCAAAAATTGAGTCGGCTCTTTTTTTTCGTACGGTTATTATGAAACCTCCCACACACAAAGGATTTTTATGAAAACAAAAATTTTCGCATTATGTTGTTTACTCGGTTGTGCAAACGCTTATACCTTACAAGCAGCTATGCCGGAAGCACAACAACAAATAGATCAAAGCGATGAAGCATTTGGAGATTCAGGAATTCCACAATCATTCGCAGCACCAACAGTTACAGAATTTCCTTCCGTTATGATGATCAAGATTGATGCCGCGGATAATAATAAAGTCATTGGCGCTCGCGAATTAACTCCAGAAGAACTACAAAATTTTCAACAAACCATCACAGAGCAACACTGCGCAAAGCTTGCTCATCAACGAGCCACTATGCAAGGCGAACTGGTTTCCATCGGATACGGCGCATGGTGTGTCGCCAAAGGTTCTGTTATGATTTTGTTTTTGGGCGTTGAATGGCTAGCACCATATGCCGTTACTGCCGCAACTCCTCTTGCACAAAAATTAGCAGAATACGCCCGCATTGCATGGACTTACATTGTTGCACAAAGCACAAGAGCAAAAGAGGCCACCATGAAGCGCTACAGAGAATGGAAGCAAGAACCTAGCGAGCAGCACATTGCATTTGAAGTAAAAAAGCAAGCACCAGCCGCTTCGGTTTAATTATTTATGGAGCATTGGATGAGTAATTTTTTGAGGCTGAAGTACGCATTACTAAGCACCGTTTTTTGTAGTAGCATTTTTGGACTGGCCACACCGGTTGATCCGTTTTCGAAAGTTGTTATTACAAGCCTGAATGCATCGTGCACAAAAGATCATAACGCCAAAGGCTTATTTATTTTCCAATACCGTGACAATGTGCGCATTATGTTTGCCGACAACAGTAGTGTTACTGCAGACTTTTTGGAAATTACCTTTGATGGGCAGTCGGAGAAAAAAACGAATTCGGCTGCCACACAGAAGCTACAAAAATCCACAACCGCTTCGATTAAAAACTTCAAAAAAATTGTGTTAAAAAACAATGTGTGTATTCAAAACGCACAACGCAAAGCTACCGCTGACAGTGCAGAACTCTTTTTGGCAGAGCAGCGCTGCCTTCTTGACGGTAATGTAAAAATTTGGCAGTTCAAACAAGCCGAAAAAGATATTCCCGTTACCATTCAAAGCCAAAAAGCAGCACTCAGTTTACGTACGGGCGAGGTAAAGCTGCTCGGCTCCGCCATCGAACCGGTGTGTACCACTATCGTGCTTGAAGGCCACCCATCGCTCAAAAATAAAAGAATTAAAAACAAAAACAATGACAAACGTAATTCACGTTCTACCGTTGCATGAAGCGCTCAAAATCGCCGCCGGCGAAGTCATTGAACGCCCAGCACACATACTTAAAGAGCTTGTAGAAAATTCATTAGATGCTGGCGCAACAACTGTCACCGTCTACGCAGAAGACGTTGGCAAAAAAGTCTTGCGCATCGTGGACAACGGTTGCGGCATGTCACCCGATGATGTGCAACTTTGTTTTTTAACCCACGCAACAAGCAAGATCTCAACAATTGATGATTTGGAAGCCATCGGCACCTACGGATTCAGGGGCGAAGCGCTAGCAAGTATCTCAGCAGTAAGCAAAGTAATTTTGACCAGCAAACAACAGGGTCAGTCTGCCGACGAGCTTGGTCTTTCAATTGAATACACCGAAGGTCGTATGGTTAGCCAAGCTCCCGTTGCTTGCACAGCCGGAACCGAGATTGTCGTCAAAGATCTTTTCTTTAACATGCCGGTAAGAAAAAAATTTCTTAAACAAGATGACACTGAATGGAATGCGCTGCAAAGTGTGTTTCATTCATTTTGCTTTAGCCATCCGCATGTTCATTTTCGACTTTATCATAACGACAAACTCATACTCAATGCTCCTGCGACCGCACAGCTCAAAGACCGGGCACTCCAAGTATGGGATTATGATCTTGCTTCCTCAATGCTGCCAATAACCGCGCATCAAGAGGGAACCACAACCATTACCGGCCTGATAACACCACATACCATCTGGCGCTATGGTAGGCACAACATATATTTTTTTGTTAACAACCGTTGGGTAAGAAACATCGAATTATCACGCGCATTGATGAAAGGCTACACCAATGTGTTGCCACCAGATCGCTTCCCCGCTGCATTGCTTTTTGTACAAATGGATCAACGTTCACTTGATGTAAACATTCATCCCAAGAAAGAGGAAATCCGGTTTATCAAGCCTGGTGTCATACAATCTTTGGTAACCTCAACCGTCAAACAGACGCTCGAAGCCAATGTTTCATGCAGTATTGCCAGGTCGCAATCAGAACCAGCTCGCATAACAACTTCATGGGCCCCACACACAATAACATCAACAAATTTTTATACATCCAGCACGTACACCACAGCACACAACATGCAACCAGCAACAATTAATACTCCACGATTTCAATATCCTACAGAGCAACTACAAGAAACTACGTCCTTGCCACCGTGTCAATCACCAACACATCGAATCATTGGACAATTATTCAATACATACATTGTTATTGAAAAAGAAACAGAAATTGTTTTCATCGATCAACATGCGGCACACGAGCGAATTTTATATGAAAAATTTAAGAAAAATTTTGGCAAGCAGCATGGCACACAGCTATTGTTTCCTGAAATGATTACATTGTCGCACACGCAACTTTCACTCATATCTTCAATACAAACAGTCTTGGCAGATCAGGGTATCGAACTTGAATGTATGGGCGACGACCACGTCATTATTCGTAGCACACCACCTGAAATCAAATCAGCTGACCTGAAAGACTTCATTTTGCAAACGCTTGCATTTTTGGAAGAGCACAATGGAAACCAGGTCGATTTGCCAACCAAAATCAATGAACACATCCATGCGTCAATGGCCTGCAAAGGCGCTATAAAAGCCGGCGACGTTCTTACACAGTTTCAGATGCAAAAACTTATCGATGATCTGCAAGCCGCTGAAAATAGATTAATTTGTGTGCACGGTAGACCAACCATTTGGACGGTAAGCAAAGCAGAATTTGAGAAAAAATTTAAACGTAGCTAAGGGGTCGCCCTAAAAAACTCCAAACCTCCACCACTACGTGTCAATTTATCAACAATCAATGAAACTTCTGTAGCAGTAAGGATTCTATCAATCGGGATCGGTTTCTGTTCGTGAGCAGAATGAGCTGCCTTAAAAAATTGTTGGTACAGCTGCTTATGACCCTTGTCAGGCTGGCTAACACGTTTGCTAAATCCACGAGGCAAGCCGTGGCCGCGCAATTCAAGAAAATCTTTCATGATGATCGTTTTGCCATCAAACATCAGTTCCATATATTCTTTACCACAATCTTTGTGCCCAAGCGACGAGTAGGCAAGCGTACAACATGAGCCGTCTTCCATGGTAATAGCTGTAAGAGCGTTGTCTGTCGACGCAATTTCATCAGATGTGGAATGCAAAGAACTAACCGTAATGGTAAGAGGCCTTGAATCGGTCAAATAACAAAACAAATCAAAAATATGACACGCTTCGCCAATCAGACGACCACGATGCTCAGCAGATTGCTGCCAATGATTTTTAGCTAAAAACCCAACATTCATACGATAATTAATCATGAGTGGGTTGTTACGATTTTTGATAGCCTGTTTGATATCACGCATGAATGGCGAATGCGAGCGATTAAAATTAACGCAATAAAGAACCTCTTTATGCACAGCAAAAAATGTTTTTAATTGATCCAACTGCTCATACGAAATTGCTGCAGGCTTTTCAACCATCACCGCCTTGCCTGAGGCAAGACAATGCAACGCTTGCGGTGTATGAAACGCATGCGGTGTTGCAATAATCGCAACATCGATATCATCATCGCCAAGAATCTTTCGGTAATCATTGCTAACTCGCTGCGCCTTATAAACACGCGCAATGGTGATGGCAACAGCAGTGTTTGTATCGATAACCGAATGAATTGAGGTTTTTGGAATCGCATGAATAATTGGTAAAATTTTTGTTTTAGCAAAACCACCGACGCCAATAATGCTCACATGCAAAACGCCACTTTTGGCGATGTATGGCTTAATTTCTGTTGGTGATGTGTTATGGAAAAGCAGCTTGCGCACTTCGTATTCATCAATATCTTTATGCGCATTGTAAGAAAGAATGACCCCGAGCGCACGATCCTTTTTGAATGCGGTATATGCATCAGCAGCATGATCGATGGTAAATTCGTGCGTAATCAGGTTTTTTATTGAAATTGCATTTTTCTCAAGCAAATCAACAAAATACGCCATGTTGCGCTGTTCAGTCCATCGCACATATGGATATGGATAGTCGCGACTGTACTGTTCATACTCAACATCATATCGGCCAGGGCCACAAGAACATGAAATGAGCAGATCTATTTCTTTGGCATAAAAAGGTTCTCGATCAAAATCTAGTTTGACATCGCCCACCACAACAACACGACCTTTGCGGCGCGTAACATGCATTGCCTGCTGAATGATTGCGCCGGAATTGGAAGAAGCAGTAATAATGGTCACGTCGACGCCATGATGTCCAGTAGCAAATTCAAGTTCTTTGATGATATCAAGGTTGAGCGGATTAAGACATACTTCTGCGCCCATTTTTAGGGCAAGATCAAGGCGTTCTTGTTGAATATCAATACCAATAACACTGCAGCCTGCATGCTTAAGAAGTTGCGTAGTCAATTGACCAATCAGCCCAAGCCCGATAACGCACACCTTTTCACCAAGTTGCACATTGGCACGACGCACGCCCTGCAAAGCAATAGCACCAATGGCCGTAATGCTAGCATCCCTAATAATTGATTGCTTATTAATTTTAGCCACAAGATTTTGTGGAACACTAACAATGTCAGCATGATATGCCGCCATTGCCCCTGCACAGGCAACATAATCGCCTACGTGCAACTGTTCAACATACGCACCGACGGCAACAATTCGTCCCGAACAGGAATAACCAAGCGGCATAATCTGATGTAACTTTTCTTTTGCCAACGCAATTGTCACGGCCATGCCGTGCTCTTTGAGCGCACCAAAGATTTTGGTTGAATTGCAGACCAAATTGCTTGAAAATTTTTCAATCAATGATTTTTCTGAAGCATTAATCGTGGCACTTTCTGTACCAGTACTGATGCAGGAATGGTGGACACGAACAATGACATGATGATCTTGAACTAGAGGCGGCGCAACCTCTTCAACATGAATGGAACCTTTGTGTAGAAAAACTTGTTTCATAATGTGCTCTTACCTAATCAGAGAGTGGAGATGTTATTACCACGTACTACCTTGTGTTTTTGTAGCACCTTCCAGAAATGCGTGCGAGCGTTTGAGTTGGATGTCGTGAAGAAGTCCACACGTGTCGATCAGAATTTTGTTATCAAAAACATCATCGTGAATAAGGGTAAATTCCTTATGTTTCACGAGAACAACCACAATGTCAGCCCATGCAATTCCCAGCCAGATATCGTCAACAAGCGGCAACCCACGCCTGATCATTTCCTCTTTGTTAACGTTATGGTCGTATACTTTAAGCTCCAATAAATCTTTTTTTGAATTGAGTAATTGGGTAATAAATAATGCCGGCGATTCGCGAATATCATCAACATCCGGCTTGAATGAAAGCCCAAGTGCAATAACTTTTGGTTTAGCGTTATCAAAAAGCCGAAGCCCTTCAACTTTATTCAATACCCGTGCAACAACATGATGCGGCTTTGAATCATTGATATGTCGCGCAGCACGCAAAAGCTCAGTATCTTCGGGAAAACTTTCAATCAAAAACCATGGATCGACGGCAATACAATGGCCACCAACACCACATGTTGGATTTAAAATTTTGACACGAGGATGATTGTTGGCAAGATCGATAACATGGTAAGGATCTATACCCACACGCTGACACATCGTTGCAACCTGATTGGCAAAAGCAATTTGAATATCGCGACTCGTGTTTTCAACAAGTTTTACCATTTCGGCTGTTTTGTCATCAGTAACGTGGATAAATCCTTTGACAAATTTTGCATAAAACTGATGAACCAGTTCACAGGAGCGCTGACAAACGCCACCAATAATGCGGTCATTTTCAATCAGTTCCTTAAAAATCTTTCCTGGTAACACGCGCTCCGGGCAATACGCTACAAAAAAATCAGCACCAAGCTTCAATCCTGAATTTTCTTCCAAAAAAAGTGCTATTTTTTCAGTCGTTCCGACTGGCACCGTCGATTCCAGAATAACACATTGCCGGGCATTAAACGTTTGGATACTGCTTCTGCCGCATTAAATACATGGCGTAAGTCGGCAGTTTTATTTTCTTTGAAGGGTGTTGGGACGGCGATAATAAAGTAATCGGCGTATTGCAATTCAGTGAAGGCGTTAAAGCTGTCAGATTTTAAGGCTTTCCATAATCGTTCAGCAAGCTCCGGTTCAAAAATAGCGGGATCGCCGCTATTAATTTTTTTCACTTTTTCGTGATTAACGTCAAATCCAAACACATTGTAACCAACATGTGCAGCCTGCAATGCCGTTGGTAAACCAATATAACCGAGCCCGATTACTGAAATTCGCTTCATAACACTGCGTCCTCCTTTTTTTATGTAGCTTTACACCCGGACTGAATTAGTAGCTGTATGCAGGAGTATTGAGGAAGTTGGCTGTGAATGTACAGAAGTTGATGAAAAAGTCTGCAAAAGTATCGTAACAATTCGTTGCGCCGTTTTTCCGTCTCCATAAATAAATTGAGCGGGTGTTTCCTTTGGCGTATTATAGCATGCTTCGATATTTTGAATAATTGCCTGCTTGTCGGTGCCAACTAAACTACCCATCCCACCCCACAATGTTTCGACACGTTCTGTGTAATCTCGCAAAATAATAACGCGCTTACCAAGGCTAATAGCTTCTTCCTGAATACCGCCTGAATCGGTAATGATAAAATGCGCCGCGGACAGCAAATAAACAAGATCGTGATAATCAAGCGGCTTTGAGCAATGAATATTGAAATACTGATCAAGTCTGGCTTGTGCAATCTCATACTGAACATGGGGGTTGGGATGCGCCGGGAAAAAAACAAACATGTCTGGATATTTTTGCGCGCACAGACCAACTGCTTCCAAGATCCGCTTGATGCCACCCTGAAATGATTCGCGGCGATGTGTTGTTAAAACAACCAATTTCTTGCGCATGTTGCTACACATTTCAACAAATGTTTTAACCGTACTGTTTACCGGTAACTGCCCATGCTCAATTTTGTTTTTAATATCCATCAGCGCATCAACAATGGTATTACCAACGCAGAAAATACGATTCCGCGGCACCCCTTCCTGCAGCAAATTCAGCACATTCAGTGGTGTTGGGGCAAAATGCAAGGAGCTAATTTTTGTAATAAACGAACGATTAATTTCTTCGGGAAATGGCGAGTAAATATCGCCGGTACGCAGCCCCGCTTCGATATGCACAACCGGAATGGCAAGGTAGTACGCTGCAAGTGCTGCTGCAAATGAGCTGGTGGTATCACCTTGCACTATCACACATCGAGGCTTGAGAGCTGCAAAAAGATCTGTTGATTTTTGCAAGACCGCTGTCGTGACGTAACTTAAATGCTGATTTTCTTTCATCACATTCAGCGTAATGTCGGGAATAACATTAAACAGATTGCAAACATGATCAAGTAGTTCGCGATGCTGATTTGTTGCGCAGAGGAGTGTGTGAACGCCGGCCGCTTTGAGTTGATGATACACCGGAATAAGCTTGATCGCATCAGGCCTGGTGCCGATTACTACAATCACTGTTCCTTCCACATTCTCCCCTTACTACTGCGTTTTTGGGAACCTTAATTCTTTCTTGCAAAGATACCAGAGGTGGTGGTGAAAGTAAATTTGGGCGGCTCGCAAAGATAGTAAATGGAATCAGTGTTGCTCAATTTCTGCATAGCGATTGGTCTTTTTTTCCAGCCAGGTAATATAACCCTTACTTTGAAAATGTTGCATAAGGTCAACAAAACACGCTTCCTGGCTCACTGGAACAAAAAATTCCAAAATATCAGTTTGATTTTCCAGTGCACGCTCAAACGCAAGATGATCTTCATTGCGCAGGGCGCCAACCACAAACCATGTTTTCTCAACAACAAGGCCAGCTTGATAATACGAACAATATTCTTTTTTCACGGTGAATCCAATGGTTTAAATCCAAACAAAAGCGACACAGTGTAGCAAAAAAAACGAGGCGTACAAACCGTACGCCTCGCAAAATACGTGATTTATGTGTATCGCCTAGACCATCGGCATTGCAACATTACCTGCTGGAGGTGCAGATGGCACAGGTATTGGCGTTGCACCAGTCATTGGTGCTGGTTCTGATGGTGAAGTGATCGGAGCAGGAGCTGCGCCCATCATAGCTGGCGCTGTAGCCACAGGCGCAGGCGGTGGTGTCATTGGAGCTTGTTCGACAGGTACTGGTGTTACTGGTGCAGTGATTGGTGTAGGTGTTGGCACAGGCTCCGGCGTTACACCAGGCATTGGAGCTTGTTCAACGGGGAGTGGTGCACTAGGAGCAGGTGCTACCGGTGGCTCTGGCGTTGACATTGGCGCTGGCGCTACCATTGCAGGAGTAGGCGTAGGAATTGGCATTGGTTGAGGAGCAACAGGCGTGGTAGCTGGAACCATCACTGGTTCTACAGGCATTGGCGCTTGAGGCGTTACTGGTGTTATCGATG